>Ga0224501_10003002_pt1 | contig 13284 bp, 13 predicted proteins | sample SF_Oct11_sed_USG_4_FD_169105 | JGI IMG/M metagenome (GOLD analysis project Ga0224501, IMG submission 169105) | Sediment microbial communities from San Francisco Bay, California, United States - SF_Oct11_sed_USGS_8_1 | ecosystem: Environmental > Aquatic > Marine > Sediment | place: USA... | reverse complement strand
CAAATGGTGATGTTCATTTGCGACTGGAAGGTCATGCTGATGAACGCGGTACACGGGAGTATAATATCGCCCTGGGCAATCGCCGTGCACAAGCAGTACGACGTTTGATATTATTACAGGGGGCTTCAGCATCGCAGATCACAGTGATTAGTTATGGTGAAGAGAAACCTGTTGCTTTGAATCATGATGAGGAAGCATGGCGCTTAAACAGGCGCGTGGAACTCATTTATGAACTGAATTAGTTTTTTGGGGTATGCATATGCATAAATTAACATCTGTAAGCACTGGTCTGCTTGCTTTGTTCATGGGTTTTATCTCTTCGGGTCATGCCGCTTCTGTTGAGGACAGGCTTGATCGGCTTGAAAAAATGATGGGCAACCAGGTGTTAATGGAGCAGGTGCAGCAAATGCAGCTGATTCAGCAGGAATTGACCGAGTTAAGGGAGCTGGTTGAAGGCCAGGAACACCAGCTGACCCTGATTAAACAAAGGCAACGTAATCTATACCAGGATATGGATCGGCGTTTGCAGGATCTTGAAGCCGGTTCGGTACGTGTGCCAGCTGGTAATGGTACTGTTCCAGGTATTCCGGGATCCAGTGTGCCTCCACCGGTTGTGCCTGGAGAGGCCGGTCCCACAAAGCCTGGTTCAGAAGCCGCACCACTTACAGATGAATCAAATACTGATACTGACGGTAAAGAGGTTTATAACCAGGCTTTCAATATTCTGAAAGATGGCGATTATCCAAAAGCGATTAAGCAATTTCAATCATTCATGACAAGCTATCCTGACAGTCGTTACGCTGTTAATGGACAATACTGGTTAGGGGAGGCTTATTATGCCTCGCGTGATTATAAGTCTGCCCTGGGGGTATTCCAGGCTATTGTTGAAAAACACTCGGAGAGTTCCAAAGCGCTGGATGCAGAGCTCAAGATTGGTTATACCTACTATGCCATGAAGGACTGGAAAGCCGCCCGTGAGGCGCTGGAAGGACTTATTAAGAAGCATCCAGATGCAACACGTAGTGTTGAGAAAGCCAGGAAGCGGCTCGATCGCATGAAGAGGGAAGGTCGCTAGTAGCGGCTGTCGACGGCAACTGGTCGTCGGGGAATGTTTTAATGTCTTCAGAATTACCACGGCTACGTATTACCGAGATATTTTTTTCACTACAGGGAGAATCATCCCTGGTGGGTTATCCAACCGTTTTTATACGCCTGACCGGCTGCCCTTTGCGCTGCGGCTATTGTGATACAGCCTATGCCTTTACTGGGGGTGAATGGATGACGGTGCAGTCAATTTTGCAGCAGGTTAAACAATACCAGACGCCTTATGTCTGCGTCACCGGGGGTGAACCACTGGCACAGAAAGACTGCCAGGTTTTACTGACAGAGTTATGTGCTAATGATTACCAGGTATCACTGGAAACCAGTGGAGCCCTGCCTGTTTCGGCTGTGGATCATCGTGTCAAAAAGATCATGGATCTAAAAACCCCCGGATCTGGTGAAGAATCCCGAAATCTGTATGAAAATATTGATGCTTTAACATCCGGTGATGAAGTTAAATTTGTCATTTGTCATCGAGAGGATTATGAATGGGCAAAATCACTACTGGATCAGTATGAGCTGACGGCTAAATGCGGTGTTCTATTTTCACCGGTACAGGGAGAACTGTCACCGACAGAGCTGGCTGAATGGATTTTACAGGATCAGTTAGCGGTCAGGTTCCAGATCCAGTTACATAAGCATCTGTGGAGCAATCAGCCGGGTAAATAATGAGTGAGTTACCGAAAAAAGCTGTGATCCTGTTGTCAGGTGGCCTCGATTCTGCCACAACCCTGGCCTGTGCCAGGAGTGACGGCTTTCAATGTTATGCCCTGAGTTTTGATTATGGCCAGCGACACAGGGCCGAGCTGGATGCTGCGCAACGGGTTGCTAGGTCACTGGGGGTCGAGCAGCATAGAACCCTGAATCTTGATCTGGGTGTGCTGGGTGGATCAGCTTTAACCGACATGTCCATAGATGTGCCCGATCATGCTTCAGAGGGAATTCCTGTGACCTATGTGCCGGCAAGAAATACTGTATTTTTATCCTATGCCCTGGCCTGGGCGGAAATTCTCCAGGCAGATGATATTTATATTGGTGTCAACGCGGTCGATTACTCGGGCTACCCGGATTGTCGTCCTGAGTATATTAAGGCCTATACCACTATGGCCAACCTGGCTACAAAGGTGGGTGTAGAAGGTCATAAAATTCAGATACATACACCTTTAATTGATCTGACTAAAGCGGAGATTATTCGCCTGGGCACTGAGAAAGGGGTTGATTATTCGCAAACTGTCTCCTGTTATGCAGCAGATCAGGAAGGTAAAGCCTGTGGTGTCTGTGATTCTTGTCGATTGAGAGCCAGGGGGTTTGAGGAAGCGGCGATGCCAGATCCAACATACTATCAGGCAGGTTAGTTTGCAGTGAATATATGTGTTTATTTGAGGCAGGGATATTCAGTTCACAAAATTGTTCATGCTATTGAATAGAATAGTGTTTTCCGGGGGGGGGTTACAATACGGGTTATCGTAAAAATACGGAAAATTACTCGTGTTTGTTCACCCGTATGTGACTTGTTTTTCTCAGAATTTCAGGTAGTATACGCGCCTTCTTATAAATCGTTGGAAGTGGTATTTTTCGCTACGCGGTTGTGTCCCTTCGGGACAATATGATTCGCGTGTCGTCTTTACACGCAAAAACGGGTCATTAGCTCAGTTGGTAGAGCAGTGGACTTTTAATCCATTGGTCGAAGGTTCAAGTCCTTCATGACCCACCATATTCAAAAAAGCCTGGACTGGTTCCAGGCTTTTTTTTGCTGATTCTAAGGCAAAAAAAAGCCCGGATATTGCTCCGGGCTTTTTTGTTTCCATAAGAAACCGGGTATATTACATGCGAATACCAGGGCCATTTAATGGAAGATCATTGCTCATGTATGTGTGGAAGTATTCCAGTGCACGATACTCCCTGCTTTGAGCTTTGAATGGTTTAGCACGAACCTGCTTGTTACAACCGCCGTAACGACGATGCAGGGTACCCATGCCGTCACCACCTTTATCTGCTACAGACCATTTATTACGGTAAACAGGAAAATGAGTAGTTTGACCCAGTCCTGTGCTCAGGATATTGGCACGAATTTTCTTGGCTGGATTGTTGTAATGGCAATCAGCGCAAGACATATTTAATTGGCCGCGTTTGGCATAGAAGAATCTTTTGCCTTCGTTATACCATTTCATGGATTCAGCGCTACTGTCAATTTTTACATTGCCTTTTTTGCCGCGTGACTGGTAGGCAATATATGCACCCAGGTGAGTGATTGGGCCTTTTTTATATTTTAAAGGCTCTTCACCATTTTTCTTGCGGCAATCATTTATGGCCAGTTCAAGTGTAATAACTTCATTACGCTTTTTATCAAAGTAAGGATAGTTTTGTTTTATACCTGACTTGGCTTTTGGAAAGCAGCTTGCATAGGTTTTGCCATTTTTGAATGGTTTGTTAAACAGAGCTTCACCCTTATCGACATAAATTTCATAAGGAGGAAATTCTTCAAATGCTTCCCATTGGTCACGGGATGTTTTGTCAACAGCGTATACGCCATTACCAAAATCATCCATGGCTATGTTGGGGAACAGTTTGGTATAGTGGTCTCTGAAATTTTTCAGATCCTGCTCCGGGCTAGCGGCGATGCTTAGCATTGGTGCAGCTAGCATACTTAGCGTAGTAAAAATAACTGCTATTTTTTTCATGGTACGGTACCTTTATAGTTGTCTGTAAGAAAGTATGGTTACTTTATTTTTGATTCAATTGAATCACTCTTACCTTTGTTATCAACCCAGCTTATTTTCAAAGTATCTCCAGACTTACCGCCAGAGAATTTGAAAGATAAATAAGGGTTTTTAGAGACAGCTGTACCCCATTGTGCAGTTAACACATTATTACCATTATGCTCACAGGTGACTTCCTGAATGAAATGTGCAGGAATCATCTGATTAGTTTTTTTATCTTTACGCAGTCCAGTTTCCATTGGGTGATTAATCAGTGTTTTTACCACTGTTACACCGCTGGTTGTCTTAGCGCGTACTTTAATTGAATTTGCCATAATTTTTTCCTCGAAATCTTTATTAACCGCCGCAGCCGCCGATTGTTACTTTAACTTCTTTCGTGCTGGAATAGAGTTTTCCACCTGCTTTTACAACAGCAATCACATCAGATGTTTTACCCATTTTTATACGGGTTGAAACATAGCCTTCTGTGTTGCTGCCCATGTTAAAGTTTGCTGCGAGAGGCGCTGCATTATTTGGGACCAGAATACTGATGGATTCAGTACCTTCAATTTTGCTGGTTACCGTAATTGGTACAACTGCACCATTTTCAGCAATGTCAGGTGCTTTTAAGTTAATGTCACCACTATTTGCCATTGATGAGCTGCCTAGTACAGCATTTACTGCAGCGTTTACATCTTTAGCTTCAAAAGCACTTTTGGGCCATGCAGCTAATACTGCACGAGGGGTCAATAAACCTGCGCCGACTGCAACACTAATAGCACCTGCAGTGGCAGAGGTTTTGAGGAATGATCTACGATTTGTATTCATTGGTTAATACCTTAAATTCTTTTATAGAGTGTGGATAAATTCAACAACCTTATCAATCTCATTTTTGGACATGATTTCATGAGGTCCAAAAGGAGGCATTATCGTATTTGGGTTGTTTTTCTGTGGATTAGAAATTTGATCTTTCAGGACGTTCTTATCAGGAAAGCGAGCTTTCATAGCGACCAGTGGTGGACCAATATTTCCGGGTAAACTGCCACCTTCTATCTGGTGACATGCCAGGCAATTGCCTTTTTTACGATCAAAGGCAATCTTTTTACCCTCTTCAACCGCCGATGAGCCAGCCTGACTCATAGATGGAATTGAGAGGGAGAGACTACCTAACACGACAGCGATTGCAGTCGCTGTTGATATGGTGATTGCGGTATGCCGCATAATGCACACTCCTCATTCTTTATTTGCGTGGATAGTTAATGTACTAATTCTTAAGAGATGTAGCGCCCTGAAATGTTCCCTGTTAATTATTATATTACTGCCGTTTTTGATTACGACATTGTTCCCTGTTTTCCGAGCACATATATCAGATAATTGTGCTTAAGATTTAGTGCCTAATAGCATACCCATTGTAATAGTTAAGGCAAGTAAAAAATGTATAAAATGATGTTTGTTAGTGGCTTCTAATATTAGTTAGATCTAATTTACTGGGCTTGTTCTTTAGTGATTTTACCGAGTAATTCATTTTTTCTTGAAAGTAAGCGCTGCCTTGTATTGTTATCAAGTACCTCCTGTTTCAGCGCGTAGTCAATTTGTTGAGCTGCCAGTTGTAAATAGCCTTCAAGTTCATATTGTTTGCTGGTTGCTTCAAGGGCGGCAGTAATCTGACCGTTGGTATAATAAGTTTGCGCCAGAATCTGGAATATCTTTGGGTGTCGTTTTTTCTGTAACTGCTGTTTCAGTATTTTTTTAGTTTCTTCGTACTGCTTAAGCTGATTGAGTATTAATGCATAATGAACTGTGACTGGTAGATAGTTAGGGTATAGCTGGGACAGTTGCCTGAGAACATTATAAGCCTGCTGGTTCTGCTGGCTGGTTTCATATGCTTTTGCAAGTGCCAGTTGAAACCAGAGATGATCATGTCGCTTAATCAGGCGATTTAGGATCTTGATGGCTTTTTGTGAGTCTCCCTGTTCGATGTAGGCAATAGCCAGGGTGTACTGGCTGGCCAGTGTCTGCTTTTTAGTATCCAGCTTTTCAATGTAAGTAATTAACTGGTTAAGAGACGAGGCGGTTTTGACAAGTATTCGTGCCTTGGTTAGCTGGAAATCAAGACTGTCATCAGGTAGTTGCTTATCATCACTCTGAAGACGATTCTGAGCTTCAGCAACCCTGGTGGAGTTTAGTGGATGAGTACGCAGGTATTCCATCTGTGACAGGATATTGTTTGAACTGGCTTCTTTTAATAGTGTGCCAAAAAATTCTGACATGCCTTGAGGGTTAATATGTGCTTCTCTGAGTATTTGTATGCCAATTCGGTCAGCTTCATGTTCATTATGCCGAGTAAAGTTAATCTGGGACTGCATGACAGCAGCAGAGCTGCCATAGAGTACGGCTGCACCAGCTTGAGGGTTCTGGGTACTCAGTAGAATGCCGGCAATAATGGTGGCAAACATGGCTGCCAGTGAAACTGATGATTCTGTCATTGCCCTGGCAAGGTGACGCTGGGTGACATGGGTAATTTCATGGGCCAGTACCCCTGCCAGCTGGCTTTCATTATTGGCTTTTAAAATTAAACCTGTATGTATACCTATATAGGCGTCTGGTCCCGCGAAGGCATTGATTGAAGGTATGTTTAGAATAAAGAACTTAAACTGTTTGTCCGGCTGGTCACTATGGGATACCAGTTTTTGTCCCAGTGCATCGAGATATTCATTGACCAGCAAATCATCAACAAAAGGGACATTGGCTTTCAGGGTTTTGAAGAAATGTTTACCCATCAGGTGTTCTTCGTGAGGGCTGATTTCTTTTTGTGTAGGGTCACCAAGGCTGGGCAACTCGGCATTAACAGGTGTTATGCAGAACAGTAAAAATACCAGGTACCAGCCAGAGAGTTTTTTCATTGAAATGTTTGAGTAGATGAAGCAGCTTCAGTTCTTGCAATATTAGCTTTTTTTATATGAACCACGCAAAAAAAGGCCACACTATTATAGTGTGGCCTTTATATAACAATATGTATCTAACGAAAGATTAGATAAATAATGATTGTGTCGCGTCGTCTGACTCTTCAAAGTAAGTTGCGGCACCAACATAGTCAACACCGTCAATAAATACATTTGGATTGTAGCCAAACAGTTCTACAGTCATCTGACAGGCAAGGAATTTAACTTCCGCTTCCTGGCATAGATCACGTAATTCAGCAATGGTTGCAACACCGCAGTTAGAAATTGTTTTCTTCATTAGTGTTGTAGCAATGCTGTCCATGAAAGGAACATTCCACATAACATTAGGGATTTTAGGACCGAAGTCGATTTTGCGTAACCATTTTGGACCCATAGGCATTTTCATTGGCATTGAAGGATTACCGGTAGGGGTTACTTTCAGGGCGCTGGTATCTTTTAACAATAAATTCAGTCCGTAGAAAGTAAAAAATACTGAACATTCCATACCCAGGGCAGCAGCTGTGCTAGCCAGGATAAATGGGGGGTATGCCCAATCCAGCGTGCCTTTGGTTGCAATAATGGTCAGCTTGCGTTGATCACCACTCATTGTACATTTCTCCTGTATTAAAAAGGTCAGCTAAGGCTTACGCTGATGCAGTCAGATGCCAACTGATGACCTGTAAAAAATTAAAATAATAAAAAGTTAGTCGGTTGTATTATTTTTCAATCTAAACCTTACCTTTTTATGTAAATAAAAGGCAAGCTTTATGCAAAAAAAATTCTTTATTTAGCCCCGAGGTGGAGCATTCTACCTTTATATTTTGAGAATAAAAAGCCCTGATTCAATTAACTAAGTAACTGATAAATAAGTAAATAATAATATGGTTATTAATGCGGGTGAGGGGCTTGGTCATAGAGAAACAATTTTATATTAACAGATACTAATTTAGGGCAAAAACAGGCTGGTTTTAATGATAATCAATATGTATAATTCATTGCGAATATTATCAAATTCTAATATAGATAGAGGTGAATTGTGTATTCAATTAAAGAAATGGATGTGCATGCATTAAAAGACCTGATAGATCAGGGTAAAAATGTAAGATTGATTGACGTGCGCAGTATTGCTGAAATGTCAGCGGGTATTATTCCTAATGCTGAAAAGCTGCCTTTGCATACGCTGCCAGCACGTTTGCATGAAATCAATAATGATGACCATTGTGTACTTTATTGTCGAAGTGGTGCCCGATCTGCACAGGGGGTTGGTTTTATGGCAGCCCAGGGTTTTGACAATGTGTTTAATCTGCGTGGTGGCATTATGGCCTGGCAGCAATCAGGTTTGCCACTGGTCGCCTGATTTTAAAAACAGGTATCATCCCTTCAGGTTATTAAAAAGCCCGACCAGGATTTCTGGTCGGGCTTTTTTTTGGCTATTTTCGAAACAAAAACATTAATAATTTAGCATAAACTGATATGTGTCATGTCTTTGTGAATTACTGTTCATATAGCCATTTTTAAGTAGTTATTTATTTGCTAATTCAATTAATCTGGTCTACATAAGGGGCAATCGCTCATGCTTTCTAGTGTTTTGTCGATTGTTCAACAAGTAGGTTTTTTTATATCTGTTTATGCAGGTAAAACAAAATGCAGGGAGCTTTACTTTTATATAATGATGCGTAATTAATACGCACACTTCCAATTGAGGATACACAATATGTCACAAGGTTTTAAAAAATCCTTAATCGCTTTATCAGTGTCGGGTCTTTTAATGTCTCCGCTTGCTCAAGCGACCAATGGCTATTTTGCCCATGGTTACTCCACTAAAGAAAAAGGCCTGGCGGGCGCAGGTGTTGCCCATTCGCAGGATGCACTGGCATCAGCTACTAACCCTGCCGGTCTGGTGAATGTCGGTGAACGTATGGATATGGGTGCTGCTTTGTTTAACCCTAACAGAGAATATTCAGTTAGTGGAACACCTGCGGGAGGCCCTTTAATTCTTAATGGTGGAGTTCCAGGAACTAATGAAAGCTCGCATGATGTTTTTCTAATTCCTCATTTTGGTTATACCATGAAACTGGATGATACAAGTGTATTTGGCATCGCAGCTTATGGTAATGGTGGAATGAATACCGATTATGAAAACGTTGCTCCACCAGCGGGTTTTCCGACTCCTTCAGGTACATTTGGTGCAGGTGCTGCGGGTGTTGATTTAAAGCAGTTATTTATAAATGCAACTTATGCTAAAACACTGGATGATAAGCATTCAGTGGGTGCTAGTGTGATTTTTGCTTATCAGATGTTCAAAGCTCATGGCTTAGCTTCTTTTGGTGGCTGGGGAGGCGGTGGTTTTGATCTCTCTACTGATGATGCTAACTTGTCAGACAGAGGCGATGATACCTCTATGGGTTTTGGCGCTAAACTAGGCTGGCAGGGTAAGGTAACTCCTGAGGTTACTCTGGGTGCGTCTTACCAGACTAAAATGGCTATGAGTGAGTTTGATAAATACAAAGGTCTGTTTGCCGAGCAGGGTGATTTCGATATTCCAGCAACCATGATTCTTGGTGCTGCCTGGGATATTGATGATAAGCGCAAGTTAGTCGTTGATATACAGCAGATTTATTATAGTGATGTTGCTTCGATTGGGAATCCAATGATGCCAAATTTAGGTATTTGTCAGCTAGGGGGCAATAATCAGGACCCTAATTGCTTAGGTGGCTCTAATGGTGCCGGTTTTGGTTGGGATGATATGACGGTTATCAAGCTGGGTTATGAATGGTTGCAGAATGATATGACTTTGCGTGTTGGTTATAGCCAGGGGGATCATCCAATATCTGACTCTGAGGTAATGTTTAATATTCTTGCTCCAGCAGTTATAGAGCAACATTTAACATTTGGCATGACTATGCCAATGGGGTCAAATAATGAACTAAGTGTTGCAGCAATGTATGCATTTGAAGGAGATGTTTCAGGTCCTAATATGTATGACGGTATGGGAACTGGTCAGCGAGTTGAGTTAGCAATGGATCAGTTTGAAATACAGGCTTCATATACCATGAAGTTCTAATTCAAGCTTCATCTTGAAATAAAAAAGCCGTGCTTAGCGCGGCTTTTTTTGGTTTGAATAACTTAAATTAGAAATCACTAATATTTTGTTATGAAAAGATTCTAAAAAAATGAATAAATCGATTCTTATAGATATAGAAAAAATATATTACAAATTACATTGACAATAATTTTCCCCGAGGTTAGTTTCTTATCCCACTAAAATAATAATTACATTTAGTATCCATAAGTTGATGGTTGTTGTTTAAAAAAACTAAACGGGAGTTTAAAAGATCAAAATGAAGACAAAAACATTATATTCTTATATTTTAATGATGGCAGTGGCTATGGGCGCCTCTGTTGCACAGGCAGCGGATAAATATCTGCCATTTTCACTGGGTTCAGAAAGTGCAGGTAGCATTGCTGATCAACTGGCACCTACAAAAGCAGCACTGGAAGCGAATGGTTTTGTAATTGCAGGTGAGTATTCACCTTACGATGGCGCCCACATTGTTGTGGTAACTAACGATGAGCTGAAGGCGGCTGCTAAAGGTAATCGTGGTGGTTATATTGCGGCTCAGCGTGTATCACTCACTGAAATGGCTGGTAAGGTTCAGGTTTCATACACCAATCCTTTCTATATGGCTAAAGCTTACCGTATTGCTTCTGAACTGAAAGCAACATCGGCTGCTCTGCAGACAGCACTGGGTCATGTTAAAGACTTTGGTCCAGATGAAGGCCTGACAGTTAAAAAACTGGGTAAATACCATTACACATTTGGTATGGAATACTTTGATGAGCCACTGAGCCTGGCTAATGCGGGTAGCCGTGATGCACTGGTAAATACCATTGAGAAAAACCTGGCCGCTAATAAGGGTGGAGCTAGCAAAGTTTATCGCATCGATATTCCAGGTACGACTCAGACTCTGTTTGGTATTGGTATGAAAGCGCCTAACGAAGGTAAAAAATACATGGACGAAGGTTTCATCATGAGTGAAATCGATTTCAAACCAACTCGTTCAACTGCGCACCTGCCTTATGAGATCCTGGTAAATGGCAATGAAGCTGAAGCATTACATGCACGTTTCCGTATTGCTATTAACTTTCCAGATCTGAGCATGATGGGTGACAACAGCTTTATGAATATTATGTCTACTCCTGATGCTATTCGTGATGTATTGACTAATGTTGCTGGTGGTCAGGTCAGCGATAGCGATTTCTAAGCGAAGGTCGGATACAGTACTTTAAAAGCCCCGGCCAGATGGTCGGGGCTTTTTTTATGGTCGGGATGTAAGCTTGAAATGTTTGAAAAAACACCAGTTTGGCTGGTTTTTGGTAAATACAACATTGAGTGATGCGTTCAGTGATTGAGGATGACCCGCGAAGTTTTTTAATGTAAACTGCTTGGCTCGAAAAATCCTGTCAATTTATCAAAAGTACATGATTTTTAAGGTATTTTAGACTCATTTAAAGGTTTGGAGACATTAAGGTGGAATTAACCGGTGCTGAAATAGTTGTTCAATGTCTGATCGAAGAGGGTATTGATCACGTTTTTGGTTATCCAGGCGGAGCCGTACTGCATATTTATGATGCTTTTTATAAGCAGGATGCAGTCAAGCATGTACTGGTACGACATGAGCAGGCAGCAACTCATGCAGCAGATGGCTATGCTCGTAGTACTGGGAAAGCTGGTGTCGTGCTGGTGACTTCAGGCCCGGGTGCGACCAATGCGGTGACAGGTATAGCAACAGCATATATGGATTCCATACCGATGGTGGTGCTCACGGGGCAGGTTCCCAAGCCATTGATTGGTAATGATGCATTCCAGGAAGTAGATTCTGTGGGTATTACTCGCCCGGTAGTTAAGCATAATTTCCTCGTTGAGGATGTTAAAGATCTGGCCTTAACCCTGAAAAAGGCATTCTACGTGGCTACCACGGGACGTCCTGGGCCAGTTGTGGTTGATATACCAAAAGATATTACCGCCCATAAAACAGAATTTTCATACCCCCGTGAAATTAAAATGCGTTCCTATAACCCGACGATCAAGGGTCATGGTGGGCAGGTTAGAAAAGCACTGGATATTATCCTGGATGCCAAAAAGCCCATGATATATACCGGCGGCGGTGTCATTCTGAGTAATGGTTCTGATGAACTGGTGAGTTTTACCCGGTCGCTGGGTGCGCCTGTCACCAATACCCTGATGGGTCTGGGTGCTTATCCATCCAGTGATAAACAGTTTGTCGGTATGCTGGGTATGCATGGAACCTATGAAGCCAATATGTCTATGCATAACTGTGATGTGCTGATTGCTATTGGTGCCCGGTTCGATGACCGTGTGACGGGCAACCTGGAGAAATTCTGTCCTGATGCCACCATTATTCATGTCGATGTAGACCCGGCATCAATTTCAAAAAATGTCAGGGTTGATGTACCGATTGTTGGTGATGTTAAACAGGTGCTGGCAGAATTTAATACCCTGCTGGAAAAGAACGAGCGTCGTCCAGATGCTGATGCGTTGAAAACATGGTGGCTGCAAATTGACGAGTGGCGTTCTCAGGATTGCCTGAAATATAACCGTGATACTGACAGTATCAAACCTCAGTACGTGGTTGAGCAATTGCATGAAGTGACCAAAGGTGATGCTTTTGTTACTTCTGATGTAGGTCAGCACCAGATGTTTGCTGCCCAGTTCTATGGTTTTGATAAACCACGTCGCTGGATTAATTCTGGCGGGCTTGGCACCATGGGTTTTGGTCTGCCCGCTGCCATGGGTGTCCAGTTTGCTCATCCCGATGAAACCGTGGTCTGTATCACTGGTGAAGGTAGTATCCAGATGTGTATCCAGGAGCTGGCAACCTGTTTACAGTATGGCTTACCTTTAAAAATTATTAATCTGAATAATCGCTATTTAGGTATGGTGCGTCAGTGGCAGGAGTTTTTTTATGAAAAACGTTATTCCATGTCATACATGGAGTCATTGCCCGATTTTGTCAAACTGGCAGAAGCCTATGGGCACGTGGGTATACAGGTAGAAAAACCTGAAGATGTACGCGGTGCTCTTGAAGAGGCCATGACCAAGTATAAAGACCGCCTGGTATTTATCGACTTTTTGACTGATCGTGAAGAGAATGTCTATCCAATGATTCCTGCTGGTGCGGGTCTGAATGAAATGATTTTGATATGAATAAGAAACATATTATTTCTATATTGCTGGAAAATGAATCCGGTGCGCTTTCCCGAGTAGCAGGTCTGTTTTCAGCACGTGCCTACAATATTGAATCACTTACAGTGGCACCAACGGATGATGAAACATTGTCGCGTATGACACTGGTGACTTCAGGTACTGAAGAAATTGTTGAGCAGATAATGAAACAGCTCAATAAGTTGATCGATGTCGTGAAATTGATTGATTTAACTGAGAATGAGCATATCGAACGTGAATTAATGCTGGCCAAGGTACAGGCAACGGGAGAGGCTCGCAGTGAAGTAAAAAGACT
>Ga0224501_10003000_pt1 | contig 13289 bp, 14 predicted proteins | sample SF_Oct11_sed_USG_4_FD_169105 | JGI IMG/M metagenome (GOLD analysis project Ga0224501, IMG submission 169105) | Sediment microbial communities from San Francisco Bay, California, United States - SF_Oct11_sed_USGS_8_1 | ecosystem: Environmental > Aquatic > Marine > Sediment | place: USA... | reverse complement strand
CTATCCTCGTAACGTTCGTCACCGCATCTCCTCACACAAGAGGAAGAGAAATATCAACTGCATTCTCTGCCAGTTTAACAAGGTCACCGGTTTCCAGGGAATGAAGACAGGATTGAACATGGAGATCGATCCAACCCTGACCGCCAACCGGACAGATACGCGGACGGATTTTCCTTCCGGAGATGTCGAGAATGGAAAATTCAAAGCGGATCCTGGAATCAGTTTGAGATGGGGAATCACGCCAAACCTGATCATGAATGCGGCTGTCAACCCCGACTTCTCTCAGGTGGAGGCGGATGTGAAGGAGCTGGAAGTCAACCGTCGGTATGCCATACGGTATCCAGAAAAAAGACCCTTCTTCCTGGAAGGGGCTGATTTTTTCCTCACTCCAATCGAGGCTGTGTTCACCCGGACCGTAGCCGACCCGGATATTGGGCTAAAATTCACTGGGAAAATGGGCAAGAATGCGCTCGGTATTTTCGGCACCTACGACCGTCTCAACAACCTTCTCCTGCCTTCAAACCAGGGATCCCTTTCGACTTCGCTTGATCAGAACGTCGCAGGAGGAGTCTTTCGTTTCCGCCGAGATATAGGCCAGAACTCAGCTCTGGGGATTCTGTATACCGGCCGGATTGGGGATGACTACTATAACCATGTGGGAGGGGTAGACGGATTCTTGCGCCTGTCTCGTACAAAAACAGTGACCTTCCAGTATCTGCACTCCGAGACGGACTATACCCCGGAGATCTCCACCAACTTTGCTCAAGAGGATTCCTTCGCGGGGGAGGCCTTATCTTTCCTGTTTAATCACCAGGGCCGGGATTGGAGCTATAACTTATCTTACAGCGATTTCTCCCCCGGCTTTCGGGCAGATTTCGGATACATCCCGCGGGTTGACACTCGCACCGGCCACTGGGAACTTACTCGTTATTTCTGGGGGAAACAGGGCAGCTGGTATGATATGATCTTGTTGGGTGCCCTAGGAGGTGCGACGTTCGATTATGATGGGAACCGAACGGACAGCGATGTGCATGTATTCAGCTTGTACAGGGGTCCCTTACAAACCGAGTTCAGTGTCATCTATGCCCGGAAACGGGAGCTTTATACCAATACAAAGTACGACCTGGACCAATGCCAGATCATCGGTGACATCAAGCCTACAGGCGGGCTGCGCCTGTACATGAGGACCCACTTCGGGGATATGATCGACTACAGCAACCTGCGGCTGGCTTGGCACATGATCCTGAATCCCGCAGTCGAATTCAACCTGGGGAGACATTTCAACGTGAATCTCCAGCATAACTACATGTACATGTCTTTTCAGGGCGATGAGATATTCACGGCCAACCTGACCCAGGTGAGGCTGATCTACAACTTCAGCGTACGGGTCTTTGTCCGGGCTTTCATCCAGTACCAGGATATCTCGAACAATCCCGATCTTTATACATCCCTCGTTCTTCCCAAGAGCAACACCATTTTCACCCAGTTTCTGTTTTCCTATAAGCTGAATCCACAGACCGTACTGTTCATCGGGTATTCGGACGATTATCTCGGGTATACCGGAATCGACATCTTGCAGAAAAAGAGGACGTTCTTCGTGAAGATCGGATATGCCTGGCTAAGGTAGGCACGGCAACAAATTCAGGCTATTGTTTAATTTCCCCTGGATAATAGAGGTATGACGCATAATAATTAAAAAAGCGTTATTCCCCTGTAAATCCCTCCTACCTCTGGAAGACTTCAAGCCTATCACCGCCAATTTAGGCGATTTCAGCCCTTCGGTGGAGTAAATTTGGCGTAAAAATGCTCCACCGCGAACCTATGGCGAGACGAGTCGAAAAAAGGCTCGGGACGAGAAAGTAAGTTCGATGAGAACCTCCTTTTTTATTGAAGAGAAATGACTTGATGGGGAATCTTAGTTAGGAGTAACATGAAAAAGCAAAATCATCGCTTAAGGGTGTGTCCGAATCATTCGACGACATACAATCGAAAGTGATGAGAAGACTTTTTTAAAGATGGTCATGGAGAATGATATTCTTTGGATGAAAAAAAATAACAAATGGATTGAACCCCAAGATTCTGAAACAATGCATCAAAGTAGAGCAAGATGGGAGAAAATGTGGCTATCTTCTGAGCCAGAAATTCTCAAAACTAATCCTCTAAAGAATTTTTCGTACTCTTTTATCAAAAAATATAAGCTGATTTATTCAGGCCTATACGAGGGGATTAATGAAGCCCCATTTCAAGTTCTAATCTTCCTCTTAATTCCGTATTTTATCTTCCAATTAGTTCGATCTATACGATGGGCTATAAAACAAACTAAGAAGGCTAATTAAAAATGAAAACCTGTCAATGTTTGGTTAGCTGTCAAAGAGGAAAGAAGGAGATGTTGACAAAGAAAAGAGAAATTTTAGCGATTTTAAAGGCCAAAGTCTTGTTCACATTGAGATCGACGTTGCAAAGGCTTATCGGAGACTTCCCAGATCTTTTCCAAAATCTTTTCGGCTATATCCGGCTTCTCACCAGAGTCCGCAACCACTATTCCTTCTTCTATCACATAAAAAACGACGTTGCTTCCGGCCCCGGTCATGACATACAAAGATCCAGCGACCGGCTGAATATGCAGTTCCTCCTGCGGACCTAGAGTAAATGAACTCCATAGGATCAATATGACAGATAGCAGGAGAACACTTTTTTTCATCTCAATTTCCTCATATTTCAAATCTTTCCGCATAAGTTCGTCAATAACACACGCATCAACGCTGCAGATAGAAATTTCCTGCTTGAGGCCAAAAAAATATGAGCTCCGTATTAGTCCTCCATCAGGCTAAGCTCTGCCCGTTTTTAGCCACTGGGCCCAGTCTATTCGGCCATTTTTCTCCGCACGTCGCGCTGCATTTTCCCAATCATAAACGATCTGAATATGTTCAACATTCCACCCTTTCTTTACCTTTTTCAATATTGTATAGACTGCATGTGGACAGCCGTTTTCCATTCTATGAAACTGGGGAGAATCATCGCTGTAAGCGGGCAAACCCACGCTCCCTGCATTGACAATTATTCTGCCATCCGGCAGACGGACAGTTTTCGCTACATGGCTATGCCCACAAAGGATGACGGGACAGTCGATATTTCTGATTAAGGTTTCGATTTCCGCTTCAGAACGTAAAGTGGCTAAATTATGTTGGATTTCCTCGAGCAGATATTTAGAATCTTCCCCGGGAGTCCCATGGCAAAGGAATATCTCCTTATCGATGATTTTCGTTTTAGGCAATTGCCAAAGCCATATTTTTTCCTGATTCGATAGCTGGCTGATCACAGAACGGAGGGTTGGATTGGTTAAGTTTGCTACTTTTGTTTCATGAATTATTCTGTCTTCATTGCCCTGAACAGTTTCCATCCGATATTTATTCAATATTTTTGCTGTCCCGCCCGGATCCAAAGGGCCATAAAAAATATCACCCAGATTGATCAAACATTTGATCCCCTTTGTTTGGATATCGTCCAGCACGGCATTCAAAGCCCAGCTATTGCCGTGAATGTCTGAAAGAATAGCGTATTCTTGTTTCATTCCATTTTTTCTCCTAGTAACCTGGATTATTCAAGGAATAATGGTACCTCTCCGAATTTTCAACATCATCGCCACATCACATCGAAACTTATCATCCGTTTGGTGGGGTTCGTGCGTTCCTTCAACAAGGATAATGGATGGAAATTTTTCTTTAATAACTTTGATGTATTTCTTCACAAACGGACACAACACCATCATACAATATGTTAAATGAATCCGATTGGCACCGTAATGGTGACCTGCCTCCCATCAATATACCAGCTGCAAAGTTAAATTTTTAACCTCAAAAGCCTCTGGGGCTGGTGGTTTGTACTCCAAAGAACTTTGAGGCCGATATCTATTATATTCCCTCCGCCAGCGCTCGATAACTACGCTAGCTTCTAAAAGCGTATCAAACATCTCTCTATTCAGCCGCTCATCGCGACCTCCTCTATTCTTCCTAGCTAAAAAACTTGCAACAAGAGTGCCATAATTCGATTCCATCGGACAGCATCTTTATTTTGCCTGCTGTTTAATATAATCCGCCGGAAGAACATGTCGACCTAACGCGTGAAGTGAGACATGGAAATCAAACTCAGAATTGTTTATATCGAGATTACAAAATCAATAAATCCAAGCATAGCTGATTTTGATAAAGAATGTGCGATCTTTCTGGATTAAGGCGCCTCCTTCCCATCCTAACCTGTTGTCCGAGTATCCCATGAAAAGAAGTGTCTGGGGATTGAGCTTGTAGGAAAAAAGGAATTGAGTGAACAGGCTGCGGGTGGTTGGATCCACCATCGAAAGATAAAGCATTGGATTTCGTCTCACATCCAAATACTGGAAAATGGCACACAAGAAAGCGTGCATCCCGAACTGGTAGACAATCTTCACTTGGGTAATGTTAGCCGTATAGAGTCGCTTTCTATCGATTTCAAGCAGCTCCAACAAGTGGTCCGCCCGTAGCTGAATATGTCTTCCGAAGAAACAGCCTATCCCGGGATTGATTCTTCGGATCCTGGCCGGACGAGATCCGATATAATCCACAGCATCGCCCATTTTCCCTGAAAGGAATAAATTCAGTGCACCGCTGGGACGGATGCTTAGATCGACCTGAAAAAATTCCTGGTCAAAGAATACATGATTAAAAAGCTCCTTTTTTGCTGTGAAACCTGCTTTCAGGATGGATTGGAGGGGCCCGTTTATTTCTCCATTCAGGACTAAAAATTTATCGGTCAGTCTGCCTTCCTGGTCGTCAACATAAGCCCATTCCGCGGATAAAAGAAGCTTACGGTACCACCCATCCGGTTTTCCCCAAACAACCCGCTGGATTCCTAAGGTCGTCTTCCTGGTATCGGTCCGGGGAACGAACCCGACATCCGCCCTAAAATTCTTTCCCAGATTCTCATAACACGCCCACCAATGCCAATTCCTCGCAAGATGCATGTATTCCATGTGCAGAGCCATGCTGTCGAAAGCATCTGTTGGCTGGCCTTTCTCGATAGCGAAATCTTTGGGATACATGGTGCGGGAGTAGAGAAGGTTGAAGCTTAGACTATCGGAAGCTGACAGTTGAAGATAGCTATCTGCACCCAAAATACTATTGAAATAATGACCTCCTCTCCGATCTGCGAACAGCACACCCAGCGTGGATCTCTTCCCCACATCGCGGCGGTAACGGATAACTGAAGACATCGAGCCTTGATCAAGAAAATCCAGTTGAGATCCCTGGTTCGCAGGCAGAAGCATGTTGGTGATATCATCCCTTGCCGTCAGCACACCAAAAGCATGGCCTCCCGCTTTTCCCGTAAGTTTAAATCCAATCGATGGATCCGCCAAAGTTCGGGAATAAACAGCATTGATCGGAGTCAGGAAGAGGTCTGCTCCTTCCAAAAAAAATGGACGTTTCTCCGGAAAGAATAGAGCGAATCTAGTGTTGATGTCGAGCTGGGCGATATCAGCCTCCACCTGGGAAAAGTCAGGATTAGCAGCAAAATTGATATGCACATTGGGAGTGATTCCCCAGCGTGTGGACAGGCCAACTTCTGCTTTTGATCCTCCTTTTTGCATCACTCCTTCAGGAAAGTTATCGTATGCGTCGGTCCGGCGGGAGGTGATGGCAGGATTGAGTTCCAGGTTTCGGCCAGGAGAAGCCCCGGCAAAGCCAATAAGAACGGCATTTTCACACAGCAAACAATCACGGTTTCGATTCCAAGGTGTGGCCTTGAAAAAATAAGCAAACTTCCGAGGAAAGTGGCGCATTGCCTGGAATCCCCACATCTGTTTTCCCTCTTTCCTGGGAAAACGGAGAGAAGTGTAGGGGATAGCTATCTCCACAACATATCCGTCTTCTCTTATCCTTCCGGCCGAATCCCATATCGCGTCCCAGGTGATATCCACCTCGGCTCCGCCCTTCCCCACTTCATTGAGAAGGGAATCCATCTGGACTCCCAAAGGATTTACCAGAAATTGAAATCCGCGCCGCTGATCGAAGAACGGATCGAGCGTCACAAAGATCCAGTCATCATCCCATGCGGCATCACGGTCCATATAATGTGCCCTGATCTGATCTGGTTCGGGGTCGTAGGCATGGAATGCGATATAGAAGTGATTGGGTCCTGCAACCAGTCGGCACACGGTCCGGACCCTGGCAGGAAGGTTCTCTCCGGGATCAATCTCAAAGGGGAGTTCCAGAACAACAGCATGCTTCCATGCTTCCTCATCAAGGACCCCATCCAGATGAACTGTAGAGGAGGTATCGGGAACGTTGTAAGTCGGCGGCTGATATATCTGGACATCTGTCTGAAGGACGGATTCTGGGACAGAAGCTGATAGGAATAAAGATGCTGCTGACGCAACGAATATTATGATATAAAAAAATCTTAACATCTTTTGCATGTCTTCAGCGCTTCTGAAATCCTCTCCAGATAAAATAAATTCATTAAGACTGGAAATCGACCCGCTGCATGAATGAGGACATTTCGAATCAAAAATATCTAAAAACGCGTAGACTTATTAATTTTTTGCTTTATGGAATTCTTTCCAACCGAAGGTTTATCTTTAAATGAACACATTTTTCTGCATTCTCCCGATTCAAAGAAAGAAAATTTTTATCATTTAAAGTTGAATTTTTTCGATCTTTATGCGGTCGAGATCACAGATTCCTACACCTTTTTTGGCAGCCAATTCGATGTGATCGACAGGTCTCCCCTCCCCATAAAATCCTTGGCTTTCTTTTAAAGAAGGAAGGCCTTTTTCTCTGCGTTTCTCTTCTATAACTCTGAATCCCACAGCATCAAGGGCAACCGGGTCCATACCAAGCCATAATGTTTTGGGCGTGAATAAGACACGAGGAGAGTCCGGGTCCGGTCCTCGGTCATAGCATCCTTCTAAACCATCAATAAGATGAAAGACAAACTTTTTCTTCACATGAGGCTGAGCACAAATATCCGAGATATAAGGACCGATATACGGAGGTTTATGAAACCGGTTGTTGTTATTGCATACCCCATAAGCGATATTTTTCAGACAGAGAGTAATTCCTGAGCATGCATGATCTTTGAGGATAGCTAGGTTGATTACTTTATCGCAATCTTTTGTAAAAATGCTAGAAAACCTGCATACAGTTCCATTATCCCGCTCATCCGGTTCGTCGAATTCGCTTTGATAGATAACATTCGTATCAATCCTTTGAACTGTCCTGTCTCGACCATTCTCGGTTCCATAACAGCGGACACCTTCGTCTGAGGTATTTAATGAAAATTTGCAGTCGAGCATGTGATGTTCCCAACGATCCCACACGATTATGTTGTTTTCTTTGACACCGAAATCCCTGAGCTCTTTGATAATGGCTTGAATGAGTTCGTGGTGTGTGAAAAGAAGAGGGCGGCCTAACGTGTTGATTTTAAGGCCGATCCTATCATCATGAGTAAAAAATTGAGCCCAAGGCTGTTCTTTTCCTGTCAGAGCATTAATCCCTGCTCTCAACATTTTTTTTACAACGTCCTTGTCGACGCGCCTTTTTTCAAGGACGGCATGGGGGTGAGTCACTTCAATCACGCGGCTATCTTGAGTATGAATAAGACTTCGGCCGAATCCGGTTTTAAGGGAAAGACCAGCTCCTAAAACAGTTGATGAGCCTAAGGCCATAAACTCGCGTCGGGTCATTCTTTTTTTCATATTTTACTCCTTACCCAGATTATTTTTTTTCATCTCTATATATCAAATCTTCAACGGGAATCGTGATCTTGATGTAGAGGGCTAAGCCAAGGATAAAAATAAAGACCGCAGCGCTAGCAATCAGGCTGATTGCCATGAAAAGATTTCCCAAATTCTCGGGGATGATTTCCCCCGATGCGCCCGCAAAATAAGTGGCCGCCACAGCAAAAACATACAAGGACAAGGCTCCCATCGTAAAGCAAAAAAGAAAATTCATTGCCTTAATGAGAAAAGAGAAAATCTTGCCAGCGATTTCTTTAATAGGCATTTTCATCAGCCTATCCCTCCGTTAATTCATTTATCGAACTAATCATTTTTCGTATCTCTCTGCAGTATAGTAGACTCCTGTCTCAAGCCCATCGGGATGCGGCTTTGTATTCTTGAAACAGACCGGGATGGTCTGGGCACTACGCGTCCCATCTCCTCCTGTGACGTCAAAATGGAGGTGAGGGCTCAAGCTCTGTCCCGAGTTCCCGCTCAGCCCTATCGATTCCCCCTGTAAGATTAGCTGCTGCAAGCTGCCCAGAGCCCCATTTCTTGTCAGATGGACGTAGCGAGAATAGGTGCCGTCCTCATGCTGAATGACAACGACATTTTCTTTGCCTTCACCATAATCTCCGTCCTCAAAGCTTTCCTCTATAAAGACTACTCTTCCGCTTCTTGCTGCAACAACGGTCGATCCGATCGGCATGGCAAAGTCAACAGCATACTTCCTTATCTCTGGGTGATAATTGGGTCCAGTATATCCCTGTATGCATAGATAGGTCAGGCCGACGGGATAGGGAAGGACAAATGGAGAATCACTGTGATTGGAACAAATCCCTTTCACCGGCTTATCAGGACCAAAAGTATCCCGGCAAAGAAGAATTGCAAAAAGCAAAACACAGAAGAAAGTCCCTATAGTCAAAGCTTTGAAAAAGGAGAACGGACGTTTTCTCACCATTCGAATCTATCCCTACTATTCAAGGCAGTAGGTTTTCCAGGCGGATTCCATTTATTCGAGAGGGATGCCGTAGAGTTCTTCGAACTTTTGGGCGAAAGTTTTGAAGGGCGTAGCCCCGGTAAGGCTGTGAGTCTGCTTCGAAAAGGCGACCACAAAACCCATCGAAAATCCTCCGTCGAAACGGAAGCAGCGAACCGGCCGGAACCAACCGAGGGTAAAGTCGATTGTATTTGCAGAGAGCCCGGCGGGCTGGGCCAAAAGCTCGTCATCAGTCTGAGGCGTCTTATAGGCGAACACACCTCGCAGAGCAAAGCTCCAAAACAAAAGAACCGATAAACCAATTTTCGAAAGTCTCAACAGTTCCTCCTCAGGCAATCGTTTCATTCGCTCCAGCAAAAACCGATAGATCATAATCTTTCTGAATGGCACGAATGGTTTCTTTATTTTGATCCTAGGCTAAAATTTGACTTTTAAAGATAGAATAAGAGGAAAGTGTTGTCGACCTGTTGCATGAATTGAGACAATTTCCCAAAAAGAAAAAGATTTTTTTAAGTGTTCGCTTCGTTCCGTTCCATTCCTCTGTCACAAAAAAGAACTTTGATTCGATTAAAAACCGACAATGCTTGAACTGATACTCAGATGCCTGATACATTTCATTGAAAATATTCATCCTATCGATTAATATAAGAAAAAGAGAATATGGAAATCGGTGTTCGTGATATCCTTCATTTCTTCACCGCTTTCCTGCTGCTTTTTTTTTCTTTTTTCCTTCTGAGCCTTAAAAAGGGGAAGCGTTTGAGCAACATCATCCTTGCCGTCTTTCTCTTATCCAAGGCTTTGGGGATCATCAATTATATTATTTCAAGATCCGAGATAGAAAATCCTCACATATATTTTATTTTGCTGCCATTCGCATTCCTGTATGGACCTTCCATATACTTTTATACAAGATCGCTCGCCTACCGAAATTTCGTTTTTAAAAAGGTGCATGGGCTCCACCTCATCCCTTTCTTCTCTGTTGGCATTTATTTCACTGTGATCTACCACGCTCAAAGCACGGCGACAAAAGTAGAAATTCTAACAAATCTAAGAGAGAGCTTCCCTCTCCAGGCTATCATCATTATCAGTCTACTTCACATGCTCATATTCGGTTATTTGTCCGCTTCGTTTCATATCCTCATGAACTACAGGAGACGGCTTAAATCATTTTTCTCCTGCACGGAAAAAATCAATCTTTACTGGCTCAACTATGTGCTTGTCGGCTACTCAGTGATTTGGGCAATCGATGTTTCAAGCTTCATACTAGGCAGGTTATCTATTCCGACAACCTCTTTGGATACCTTAACTTTCGTACTCATCTTTGTCTTCGCCAACATCATTGTTTTCAAAGGGCTTAAACAACCGGAGATTTTCAACGGAATAGAAGAAAAACAGAAGTACAGACATTCCAGGTTGACACAACCCGATAAAGATCTGCACCTAAAACAATTGCAATCCCATATGCTTGAGAGAAAACCTTATCTGAATCCTTCGTTGACTATCAATGAGCTTAGTCGAAATATTTCGATTTCACCCAGGGACCTTTCCCAAATTATCAACGAGTCCCTTGGCACGAATTTCTTCGATTTTGTGAACAGCTACAGGATAGAGGAGGCCAAGCTGCTACTGACGGATTCCTCGAATCATAATAAAAATATTCTTGAGATTCTTTTGGATGCAGGATTTAACACCAAATCCGTGTTTAACCGAGTTTTCAAAAAACATACAGGGACGACTCCTTCGGAATTCAGGAAAACACCGCAACGATAATGTTTCCTTCTTTACACTTTTTGATAAAGGCATTTATTTCCCGGCGTTCCTCAGGAGTAAGTGCATCCCCCTTTAATACAAGATATCTCTCAAAATATTTAAGGGCTTGAGTTTTATCTTCTTTCTCTAAATAGGCCACCCCTAAGTTGTATATTGGAAAATCATAATCAGGATCCAACTCCACTGCCTTTTCCCAAACAGCAATGGCTTCATCCACCTTGCCGATAGCCTTAAAGGCTCCGCCCAGTCCATTATAGGCCGAGACCAAAGCAAGATCGAGCTTGATGGTATTTGACGTCAGCAAGATTTGGACAACTCATAATATTTTCTAAGCTATGGTTTTCGTATAATAAAGCCAAGCAAGGAGATATTTATGAGTGCCAAAACAAAAGCCTCACCTGAATCCATCATCCGGGACATTAAACGCAAAACCCGTCGTAAATTTACAGCCGAGGAGAAGATCCGGATTGTATTGGTGGGGCTCAGAGGCGAAGAGAGCATAACGGATCGTGTTTTATCGCAGCCGAGCTGAAGAGATATCTGGAAGATCACAAGATGAGGCATATCCGCTCTGAAATCTATCATCCGATGACCCAGGGGAAAATCGAACGCTATTTCCGATCCATGAAAAATCTAATCCTTCTCGATCTTTATTATTCCCCTAGAGAGTTAGAAGGACGGATTGGAGAATGGGTCGAATATTACAACAACCACCGCTACCATGAGGCTATAGATAATGTCACACCCAGTGATAAATATTTTGATAGGGACCAGGAAATCCTGAAACAGAGAAAAAAGACAAAAATTGAGACGATGAAACACAGAAGGAGATTGAATCAAACAATGGCCTTGATGGAGACGATAAGTTAAGGATATGATGCAATGCGAGATCGTAGCTTAGATAATCGATTGCTGTTGTCCAAATCCTTTGACAACACACGATTGTAGAATTAAGTATTTATTGGATACATTTTTCAGGATTTTCATCACAAGCAAAAAAGGAGGTAAGGGTGAAAAAACTGCTCATGATTATTCCTTTGGTCTTTCTGCTTTGCGTTACTTTTGGCTGTCAGCAGGGTGAAGAGGTAGCTGAGGAGGTTGAACCAGTACGCTTTGCTGATGAGGATGTAGCTGCGATGAAAAAAATGCTTGTTGAGGAAGAAACATTGTTATTGGCTGGTGATTGGGAAGGATTTAGTCAGCTTTATACAGAGGATGTGGTGCTGATGCCACCCAACGCTCCTACTGTAAGAGGTCGCGAAGCATTGCTACAGATGTTTGCCGGGTTTACAATTACGGAATTTAGCTCTAGTATCGTAGAGGTTGATGGTTATGGCGATATCGCTTTTGGTCGAGGCATTTTTTCGTGGACTTTTAACGTAGAAGGATCAAAAGAACCTATATCAGATTCAGGGAAGTGGGCTGGCGTATGGAAAAAGCAGCCAGATGGAAAGCGGCTTGTTCCAGTAAACATCTGGGACTCAGACATTCCTCTATCACAATAGTCAAGAGGGATTCGCAGCAACTATTAATTTTAGGGAGTGCAGCATGAAAAAAATTTACATGATTTTGCCTTTGATTCTAATTCTATGCTTTATGGTCTCCTGTCAGGACGAGGAAGCAACTGTAAAGAGAATAATGGAGGATGGGGTAGAGGTTATTATCAATCATTTGGAACCACACATTGTAAAAGGTGAACCATCAACTTTTCATATTGAAAAAGAATTTGTTATTGATACCGAAATGGATGAAATAGCCAGCCTGGGATTAACTGATATGGGAGCTTTTGATGTTGACTCCAAAGGGAATATTTATTTAGTAAATCTAAAATCTAGTGAGAATATAATTTTTAAATTCGACAGGGACGGAAACTTTGTTCGTTCTTTTTGCCGAAAAGGCCAGGGCCCAGGTGAGCTTCAAATGACCGCCTATTTGAGAATTAATAGTCAAGATGAGATAATGATAACGGAACTCTATAATAAGCTGTTAGTTTTCAATGCGGACGGTGATTTCATTAATGAAACTCGTTTTAGTGCATTGGTCACAATTGGCTTAGCGGTGATTCCCATAAATAATAGCAACTATCTAATATTATGGGGAGTAAATGACCCGTCAGCTGAATTTTTATTTCAACGTCCTTTAAGCTTATTTAGCTCTGAGTTTGAAGAAATAAAAAGACTTGATTCATTAAAAGTCCCTAACTATCTTAGAGGGAAAAGAGTGAGCGCCACATACTTGTTTGCCTTCAGCCTATCAAAAGAACATATTTTTGTGGGAAATGATAATAGAGGGTACGAAATTTGGGTATATGATTTGGAGGGGAATTTGGCCAGAAAGATAAGAAAAGAATATAAAAAAGTACCTCTTACCAAAGAATACATCGAAGAGTACATGAAAGTCCTTGATAGTCAGCGGAAAGAGATGACGGATTTTCCCGAGTCATTCCCTCCTTATCAAGCTTTTTTTATGGGGGATAAAGGTCAGTTATTCGTCATGACGTATGAGAAAGGTGAGGATTCTGGTGAGTATGTATTCGATATTTTCAATGAAGATGGGCTTTTTATTGGGAGAAAGAGTTTAAGAGTTTTTTTTGACTTTATTAATGAAGGTTTTCTGTGGGCAACGGTAAAACAAAATCACCTATATTGCAGGGATGAGAAAGAAAATGGTTTTAAAAAATTAGTGGTTTATAAAATGACATGGGAGTAATGCAGCAACTTGGCATGGAGCTTAAGTGGAGGGAGTAGAGGTGGATTCTTATTCGTTAAA
>Ga0224501_10002999_pt1 | contig 13289 bp, 16 predicted proteins | sample SF_Oct11_sed_USG_4_FD_169105 | JGI IMG/M metagenome (GOLD analysis project Ga0224501, IMG submission 169105) | Sediment microbial communities from San Francisco Bay, California, United States - SF_Oct11_sed_USGS_8_1 | ecosystem: Environmental > Aquatic > Marine > Sediment | place: USA... | reverse complement strand
TATTGCAGAAAATAAGGCAAGGCGTTTCTCTTTTTTCGGGATTCCTTTAACGATCTTTTTCTCCGAGACTGGTGGATGTGCTGCTCTTCCACCCACCGTGCCGGGTGCGAGGGCCGCTCTTCCTCTCTGTCCTTTGATTCTTGGTATTCTGGCTATGCCCAAGCCTACGCCTCTTGATTCGGCTGTTGTTCTTTTTCCAGCCATTGGGTTTCTGCCTTGAGGTTGAAATCTACTTGACTGTATTGCTAAAACTGCACGTTTTATAACGTCTGGTCTTAATGGTGTGTCAAAAGTTTTTGGGAGCTTTACTTTTCCGATTGGTTTTCCGGTGAGGTCAAAGATTTTTTGGGTTTTGACCATGGTTTTTCACCGTTACTTTCCTTGTGGCGATTCCAGCGATACGTGTGTGATTCGCGGTGGTTCTTCGGGTATGCGCGTTGGTGAGCGTGTTGGATAGCGTAGTTTTATCGGGCGCTTTTCTGGTCCTGGCACGCTTCCATCGAGTATCATGTAGGGTCCGCGGATTACGCCGTACCTTATGAAGCCGCCTTTTGGCGTTACTTCTTTGCCGTCTGTTCCGATTTTTAGAATACGCTTATTGCGTTCTGTTCTTTGATGAAAGCCCATTTGCCCGGCTCTTGGAATGCTGTGCATCACGTGTGTTGGTTTCCATGGGCCTAGAGTTGCTATGCCTCTTTTTGTTTTTCTTGCCTTGCGTTGGAGTATTCTTACTCCCCAGCGTTTTACCGGTCCTTGGAAGCCTTTTCCGATGGACACGGCTATTACGTCTACGTATTGGCCTTCTTTGAGAACGTTTTCGGGAGATACTGTTTTTCCAAGTAGGCTTTTTGTGTACTCAAATTGTTGTTGAGTTGTGCCTCCGCCGATTTCTATTTCTGCCACGTCTGGCTTTTTCTTTGGCACGCTGGTTTGTTTGGGCTGTGTAGCTGCGATAACACGTATTTTGGCAACTTTTTCCAGATTTTCCTCAATTTTTCTGAGGTTTTCTTCCGTGTTGAAGCTTTCGGGTATCGTGAGTACGCGGTCTAGTTCTTCTGGCGGGTCTTTCATCCAAGCTTCTGTGAGGGTTTGGAGACCGTATGGATTTTTTGTGTAGGCTCTTATGGCGCATATGAGCATGGGCGGTGTTTCTAGGACCGTTGCTGGTCGGATTACTTCTTTCCCGTAGTTTGGTGAACGTTTTCTATCGTCTACAGTGAACAGATGGGTCATGCCTGCTTTATAGCCTATAAAGCCTAGAAGTTTGGGTGTGTCCGCCTCTATTTTTGGCCAGTGTCGGATCCTGGCTAGTATATGTCTGGCGCGTTTCCTAGGTAAATAGGCGAGGGAACCGCGTTTCGGGGCGTTTTTTTTCCTGTGACCCATTGTTCTCCAGCTTCGCGTCTTTTAGGAATGAGAACATTGAGTTATAAACGTTACCATTACATTCTCGGCTCGTAACATGGAAATGATTATCCCCTCTATTGTTTCCAATATTTACGGTTATTTGGAACCAAATAAGTCTTGGTCAGAGTCCTAGGGGATATGATAGGTTTCTGGTAAGTGTTAAATTTGGGAGTGTGTACTCTTTTTGGGGATTGAGTGTGTCGGATGTTGCCTCTGAGGTTGCTGATGCGCTTTTCCGTTCTGGCTGCTTGAAGTTCGGCACTTTTAGGATCAAGTCTGGAGCTTTAAGCCCTTACTACATCGATCTCTCGTGTTTGCTTTCTTCTCCTAGGGATCTTTGCCGTGTTGTTGATGCGGTTGCGGACGAGATTAGGAGGATTATGGCTTTTGAGAGAATAGACAAGTTGTCCTCGATTGAGTTGAAGGGCGCTCTGCTTCTGCCCAGCATAGCTTGCCGAGTGAATTTGCCGTGTGTCATCGTGAGAAAAGCCGAGAAAAGGTATGGTGTGATTGGCAGAGTTGCTGGAGGAGAAGTGGTTAGGGGAGAGCATGTGCTGTTTTTTGATGATGTTGTCACTGATGGAACGTCTAAACTTGAGGGGATAAAGCCCCTTGAGCAGCTTGGAGCCCGTATTGAAACCGTGATGGTTCTTGTGGATAGGGAGCAAGGCGGCGGAGAAAATATCGAAAGAGTCGGGTACAAGTTCCGCGCCTTAACAACGATTTCCGAACTGGCTAGGTGTCTCCTTCAATCCTCATACATTTCAGAAGAGCAAGCCGATGCTGTTTTGGATTATGTTAGAAGATCCCGAGGCTGAAATACATGGCTGCGGTAAGTTTCGCGGTGTCTAGGGTTGTTTTGGGTTCAATGACGGCTCGGATACAGTTTCAGTGGCTGGCGTACTTATTTCTCAGTGGACCGAAACAGATTAATGTGAGTTTTATAGTCAGAGTTTGAAATTCGTGGAGACAGTGATGAAATGAAAACCTACCTGAATGTGCTGTTTTATAGCGAAGGAGCGAACCCCATTGAGGTTGTTGAGCGCCTTCGTTCTCTTGGATTTGAACCGGTTAAGGGAATTCATGATCACGCGTATGATTGGGGCAGAGATGTGGAACTAGAAGACATACTTCAAATCGCAACGTCTGTACATGAAACACTCAAGGGTTTGAAAGTTTTCTACAAGCTGGAGACAAAGGAGTAATATGATCAAAGGTAAAAGAGTTCTTCTGCGCAGCTTTGAGCTTTCGGACCTCGACCAAGTTATGAGACACTGGAACAGCATGGAATTGAGAAACCTCGTTGGAGCTGCAGATATGGGTCCGGTGTCGCGCAACGACGAGGAGGAATTTATCAAAGGCACATGGAAACGACGCCAAGAGAGAAAGGCGTTCACATTGGCAATCGAAACCATTGCAGACGGTAAGCTCATAGGTGGAGTAAGCCTCATGAACATCAATTGGACCAACAGGTCCGCCATGTTAGGAATCAGCATATACGATCCGAAGAATCGGGGCAAAGGCTATGGTCAGGAATCCATAAACCTGGTTCTTGGCTTCGCTTTTCGAACCCTAAACCTCACTAGGGTTGAACTTGAAGCGTTTGACTTCAATGAACGAGCACAAAAGTGCTATCTGAAGGTTGGCTTCAGAGAGGTTGGGACAAAGAGAAAAGCCCGTTTCATAGATGGACAGTATCGCGACGTCATGATAATGGATATTCTAAGAGATGAGTGGCTAGCCAAATCTGAAGGGTAGAAACAGGGGTAAATCTTTCTTTTTTCAGTTGAGAAATGAGGTCGTCGTTTAATCAGCTGATTAGGTTCTTTCGTCTAGGTAGCAGTAGCCTGCATCTACTTTTCTCTGCATTTCTTCAGCCCATTTGTCAATGCCCATGGCTTTGATTTTCTGCAGTCTCTCTAAGGCCTGAGGCCCATACCTTTGTAGTTTTTCGCATGTTTCCGTTTCTCCGCATTCCACGCATGTGGTGTAGGCTTTTTGTTTGCGGCATTCGCGGATGGCACAGTCTGGTGGTCCGCCGCCTGTTAGGCATCCTGGACATTCCCCGAACATGTTGACGAAGCCGTTTAGAACGTTTTCGAATTCTGTGTAGTGGTTGAATGCTGGTTCATATTTTGCGAGTTCTGTGGTGAGTTTGTCGAAGCCGTAGACGCTTATGATTTTTTGTAGATTTTCGGCTGCTTGTTTTATCTTGCCTTGGTGTATTCCACAGGCGCCGCAGTATAAGCCGCAATAGCCTACTAGACTTCTAGGATTTTCATTCATTGGTAAACACCTTTTTTGCTGCTAACGATTCAGGTTATAATTAAGCTTGTTGGTGTAAATAGAGATAAAACATGAAAACTTGTGAATCTGAGATTAATAGCGTTTGAGTGTCATGTTTAAGATTTTGTCTGCTTTTAAGAAACTGGATTAGTGGCAAATTTTAAATTAGGGCAGCTGGGAAATGATGCGCGAGGGGTTTGGCGGGTTGGATGTTCAAAAAACGACATGGTTTGTTGAAGAGAACGGATCGGAATTGGAAAAGTATAGGCTAAATTATCTGCTTGGCAAAGTGAGAGACGATGAGGTCCCGCTGAGATGTCTGAGGGGTCTTCAGAACGATGAGGGAGGTTTTCCATATGACAACGAGAAGGGAAAACTGAGTTGTGTCGGTAATACGAGTGCAAACTTAAGCGCGCGCGCCTAATGGACATCTGCCGATGGTGAGAAGTACACGGTTTCCACAACGATTAATGCGTTGAGAGTTCTGAAAAAGTACAAGATCTGGTGCACTTCAAATCCTACCTCGTCTGTATGCTGTTAAGTTTTTGCAAAGGCTTTATTCTAAGCGCACAGTCACGATATAAAAGAAACTCTTAAAACAAAAACGTGCAATTTCCTTTATTTACCATGAGGAATCAAAGTGATGCTGCAACATGAATTGAGTGTTGAGGTGGAACCGCGATGCATTTCCGTGTGGAAGGAACCTTGGGCGAAAAGATTTGCGCGAGTGACTTTGTTGGTGGATTTTGATGACCACTTTGCGATTGTTGTGGATGCGTCAAACGGTTTCTGGTTTTTGCCCGGCGGAGGAGTGGAGGAAGACGAGTCGATAGAAGAGACAGCGAAAAGAGAGGCGGCTGAGGAACTTGGTCTGGAGATAAAAGTTGATCGTATTGTTGAAACATTTCGCGTAACCTTGATTTCAAGGAAGACAGGAGAGCAGCTTGAGATTCACCCTTTCATAGTGGTCCATGCAACAGGCACTGGAGGACGACTCAAAACTGGGTATGCCCCAAACCGTAAAATCGTTCTTGTAAGAAAGGATGAGTGTGACGGTCTTCTGCGGGAGCTTGAGGTTCCTGAAGAATATGAATGTATGAAACCTTATCTTTATGTTTCAAAGGAAACCGTTCGAGAATTCTTTAGGCATTAACCGTTGCCGATTTTCCGCGCGCGCTCAATTTCCCATTCAGTTCTTTAGCACTCAGAAGTTGTTATTTTTCTCCTAGACTTTTAAACAACAACTACCAAGCCAAATCTTCTAGCTTTCATCCTTGGTGGTTAGTAGTAGCGGGACAGCCACTGCAATCGTATTCTTCTCGCAATGGACATGTTTGGCAATTTGCCCCGCATGGAGCAGTTTCTGTTTTCTTTTCTGGCATTCTAAAAGCGAATTTTTCGGGATATAAGAGATTTTGAACAATGTAGACCTGTGCCTTTTCTAAGCCTGTTGCCTTTGGATTAGTCTCAGGATATTTCAGCCACCACTTTTTCTCCTCAGGAACAATATAAACGGAGTAGAGTTTATTTGAAGATGTCCCTGAAGCCATAAGATTAGGACAATTCTTCATCGTCTCTGCGAGTCTCTTGGCTTCTTCTGCCGAACTTGCTTCCCCAATTACGATTCCGCAGATGCTTCTTTTCATAGTTTCATGCTCCCGCTAATGACCTTATTACTCTTCGTGGTAGATTGGTTTTCTTTGTCGGACAAGCAGCAAGCAGGCACAAGACTGTCAACCCCTCGCCTGTTTGGAGCTAAATATGTTAGTGTATTGTAGGGGAAGGTTTGTTTTATTGATAATGTTTGATCATTGTTTCTAGGTTTTTTGGGCGGCTTGTTCTGGTGTGCGCTTAAAATCATATTTCTGCGAGAAGTGGAGCTGCATTCTTGTGGTACATACTTAGAGAAGCGCAGGCTCCTGTTGGTGATAGACAGGATTTCCTCGATTTGCTTTATCTTAGTCTTGTGAACACTCATGAATTATCTATCACAAAAGTGAAGCTCACGGAAATAAAATTATCATTATCTTACAGCTTCGACATCTGCGTGCTTTAATGCACCAACCCAGAGACCAAGGTTTTTTCTGCTTGACCCATCCCCAGCCCCAGAGTCCCAAACATCTAAGGTACCCTTTCTCCATTTTTTCGCCGCATACGGGACAGTTGTCAGACAATTCTTTCTTGTTTGGCATTTCAGTCCCTTATTTGCTATGAACATCTCACGCCAATACTTTAGTCACTTTTTATAGCCTTAACCTTTCCGCCTTTTCTCGGACACGTTTCTTTTGCAGAAATGGTTTGTTCAATTACTTGAGTTTTGGACTTTCACATTAACACTTGAATCTCTTTAGATTAGGATGTGCGATGTTTGAGGATTAGGTCTAGTATTTTTTGGGCGCATTCTTCTGGCGCATATCTTGTTGTGTCTAGGGTTATTTCAGGGTTTATGGGTGGCTGGTATGGTTGTTCTATGCCCGGGACGGTTGGGGCTTTGCCTTCCTGGGCTCTTTTGTAGATTTGTTTTGGTGCTTGGAATGTTTTTCCTCTTTTTGTTTCGCGTTCTATGCAGACTTCTAAGGGGCACTCTAGGTAGGCTTCTATATAGTTTGGGATTTGTTTTCTTGCGTTTTGTCTGTAGCGTCTCAGGTTGCCTGTGGCGTCTATTATGACGTTTACGTTGTTTTGGGTTAGAAGCTTGGCTATGTAGACCAGCGTGGCGTACACTATGTCGCGTTCTTCAAGCGAATAGGTGGGTTTGGGGGTTAATACCTTGCGTAGAGCGTCTGAGGGTAATAGTTGAGCGTGGATGCCTTTCTGTTTGAGGAGTTTGTGTAGGGCTTGGGAGACGACGGATTTGCCGCTGCCAGGCAAACCAGTAACCCAAACACACCAACCACTTTGCGGTACCATGAAAGGTCTTCTGGGAAACAGATTTAATAATCATTTCCTTCAAAGTCAGCCAATACAACACAACTTTCAAGACTTACATGGAATTGAACGGAAAAACGCCAGCAGGAGTGTGCAGAATAGAAATCAAAGGCGGAAACTCGTTCAAGAAAAACAGTATTGGCAAGTTATAACTGAAGAATTCAAACGCAGCGTTGAAGTGGTGAAGATGAAAGCTAAGTGGTTGGGCTTAAGTGTTGTTGTTGATGGGGGGAGGGGGTCTACAACAACAAATGATCTTCCTCAGGAGTTGCCCGGTGTTGAAGAAAACTTGAAGGTTTTGTCTAGCGTAGATACTGTTCGGTCTTTTGATCCGATATTCTCCGATTGCCTTTCTATGGTTCTACTTTTTTCTTGACTAGAGCTTTCAAGTAAACTCGCGCGCGCTATGATTCCTTATTATGTTAAGAAGAAACGTCCTGAACCACTGCCTTGGGCTTGGGGTCTACTTAATATTGCTGGAGCAGCTTATCTAGCTGCCACAATCTGGTGTGATCTTCCGGTCTCCTCCACCAATCAATACGGAGAACCCATTTTTGTTATTTGGTTTCTTGCCTCGTTCATATTAGATGTGATATTGATAGACCATTATCGGTTACTGCATGCCTCGGACTAGAAGACACAGCATTTTGCCCTTTTTTCTCCCTAGCGCGTGCGTGCGTGTGGTCTCATAAAACCGTGGAAGATTTGATAGCTTTTGAGTATTGGTGTGTAGTCTTTCTTCAAACCCCTCATTACCATTTTTGACACGCACCCGCATCAACCGACAACTTGACAGAACCTACCTCCATAATGTTTATTAGTTATTGCTCTGCTGGTTTGAGAAGCGTGAAAAAATGTTAATTGTTCAAATTTCCGACGTCCACTGCGGACCCATGTTCAACCAGGAAACTTTCCGCACAGCCATAAGAGAGATTAACGCCCTGTCGCCTGACTCAGTAGTCATAACTGGCGACCTGACAGAAGACGGCATACAATCCCAGTTCAAACAGGCAGCAAGAGAACTCAAACAGCTAAAGGCCAAAAACACCATATACGTAAGCGGAAACCACGACTACCGCGCAACAGGCTACCTCCTCTTCAGGCAATACTTTCCTTTCAAACAGATCACACAAATCGACAACACAGTCATAATAGTGCTGAGCAGCGCACGTCCAGACAGGGACGACGGCGAAGTAGGACACAGACAAAATCTATGGCTAGAAAACACCCTAAAAAAACACAAAAACCACACAAAAATCGTAGCCATCCACCACCACATAATCCCAGTGCCAGACACAGGAGCAGACCAGATCACCATAATCGACGCAGGCGACGTCCTAAGAAGCCTAACAAAATCAAAAACAAACCTAGTCCTGTGCGGACACCGCCACAGACCATGGAGATGGCAGATAGAAAAAATGCAAGTAGTCCACGCCGGAAGCACCTCATGCGAAAAACTCCGCGGATTCTTCTGCAACTCCTACAACGTCATACAAATCAAAAACAACACGATAAACGCCAAACTAAAAATAGTCGGCGGAGGCTACATAGACTTCAAAGAGATAGTGAAGAGACGCGAAATACTCCAAGCCTCAGATATCCCACGTCATTCCCTATTTTCCAGATAATCACGCCATGAGACGCGGAACAAACGCCTCTTCTCGACGTATTTGGATCCAACTAGATAAAGAATGTTGAAAACAACGTTTTTTCCGAAATCAACAGAGAACTAAAACGTGATTGCAAAATAAAACTAATTCCCTAGCACGATAAAAACCTCCGCCACCACGCATATCAGTCTCAAACTAGGGAGAATTAACAACTAACAACGGGAATGCGAATCATAAGTATCAATAAAAGTTGATGCAAACCAATAAGCATATATAAAACTGAATACTTATCAATTATTGATAACGATGAGAATTATTCTCGCAATAAAAGCCGACGCGCTAAAACTAGCGCAACTACTATCGAAGTTTTCAAAAGACTACAGAATAACCTACACGCTCACAAAACAAAACGGCGAATATCTCATGGAAGTAAACACAGACAACTTCGGCGAACTCGTAAGGCGCTTAAACCACTTGAAAGGATGCACCTTCCAAGTAAAAGAAATGCACGGCGGAAGATTGCTAGACAAATTGAACGTCAAATTAACGAAAACCAACGTTGACGCCTTGATAGACAAAACAACAGTGACAAAAACCGACATAGACCCCGTTGACGGCGGCGTAATCAAGCTCATGGGCGAACTGTGGTTCTGCCGTCCAGCAAACGACAAATCTATAAAGGAAGGAGCCAAAGTAAAAGTTGTGGGGGTAGAAGGAGTTAGTCTCATAGTAGAAGAGGTGAGATAGAAAATGTTAGAAATGTTAGAGATCCTAGCAATAATCCTAGGCTTCATAATAGTAATAATAATAGTAATACTAAGGTCAGGAATCAAAAAAGTAAACCAATACGAGAAAGGCATAATCGAAAGATGGAACGCCTACGAGAAAACCGTTGAGCCAGGCTTAAGAGTCATCATCCCCTTTGTCCAGAGAATGTTCCGAGTGAACATGAGAGAACAAGTCATAGACGTCCCACCTCAAGAAATCATCACCGAAGACAACGTAGTCGTCACAATCGACGCTGTAATCTTCTACCAAGTAGTTGAAGCGAAAAGGGCGATTTACGAAGTAGAAGACTTCGAACTCGCCATCGTTAAGCTAGCTCAAACCACGCTTAGAAACATCGTTGGCGAAATGTCGCTCGATATATGCTTGACATCCAGAGAAAAGATAAACTTGGAACTGAGAAAAGTGCTGGACGAAGCAACAGACAAATGGGGAACAAAGGTCAACCGAATCGAACTTCAGCGAATAGACCCGCCAGCTGACATCCAGCAAGCCATGCACAAGCAGAAAACAGCCGAACAAGAAAGAAGACAGATACGCCTGTTAGCCACCGGAAGAAAAGAGGCATCTGCCCAAGATAAAGAAGGCACGATACTTAAAGCCGAAGGAGACAAACAAGCCGCAGTGCTGACGGCGGAGGGAAAAGCCAAAGCCATCGAACTTGTGGCCAAAGCTCAAGCCGAAGCAGTAAAAGTGGTTTCTGAAGCTGCAAACAAATACTTTAAAGAAAACGCCCAGCTGAACAAGAAACTGGATGTTGTTCGAGACACGTTTTCTCAACAGACAAAAATCGTGGTCCCATCCTCATCAGACATTCTCAATGTAATCGGATTAGAAGGGACACCAGTTCTTCCGATAAAATCAAGCGGAAAAAAGAAGACAGAAACAAAAGAGGAATAAGAGGCACTAACATGATTGACCCCACTTTTTATGCGCTTTTTTTCATTTTTCTCGGACTCATAATCCTGGGCCTTTGGTCAAGGGCTGCAAAACACGCGCGCATCAGAAGACCCGACAACGGACCGCTGGAAACTGACTTAAGGCTGACCTACAAAAGGTTCAAAGAGCTTTATCCACATTCGACCATGACATATCAAGAGTACAAGAGGTTACAGGCTCAGAAGGCTTACAAGCGTGCCGTAAGTTCGCAGAAAATAAGAAGAATGGTAAGATAAACTAGCTAACCGTCTCAGAATAGCACAACCCTATTTCTCAGCTCCCAAACCGTGCTTGACGAAATTTCCACGAACAAAACACAATCAGCGCGCGCATGTCTTTCTTGGCTGGAACTCTTTCATTCGTCGTTGTCTACGATGTTCGTGACGACGACAACTAAACCGTTCAAAAGTAGTAGTCCAATAGGCCTTAGCGACTACTACTTCTTTACGACTTCCAAATTTGTTTGTTGTTTGAAGGCTCGCAAAGATTTAGGGCTGAATGCCATGTTAAGATAGCGAAAAACGTCAGATAAGATGAAGAGCTGATTGCAACAGGCTTCGAATACGTGACGGAAAGAGACGGAGCCAAAATCTACCGCAAAAAAAAACAGCTAGATCCAAAATAGTCGAAACCTTCATAAACAACCTGAAGCAGCTGGCGACGTCTCCCCAAACCCCCATTTTTTTCTGTTCGACCATCCACTTATGACTGGTGCTTGGGACATACTGAAAGCCGAGTCTCTTATAGCCATCAACAGGCACATACTAACCTGAGATGTTGATTGGTGGATGTTGAAGCGTTAATTAGAGCTCTCCCAAAGGTTGAGCAACATATTCACATCGTCGGTTCGACGAGGGCAGAGACACTGCTTTGGATTTTAGAAGAAGGAGGATCAAAGAGCCCTTTTGAAACAGTAGAGGATGTTCGTCGATTCTTTCAATACCGTGACTTTCCTCACTTCATCAACGTCTACATGAAGGTTTTTAGGTGTATCACACGAGAGAGCCAATTTGAACGTATCACGTATGAGATGTTAGAAGACGATGCACGATGCAACGTAAGGTATGTTGAGGCAAGTTTTTCTGCACCCGACCACGTAAGAGAGGGGCTTGACTATGGGTTGATGCTTGACGCCATCAATAGAGGAGTATCCCATGCGCATCGAGACTTTGGCATCCAATGCAATCTCAGAGTCGACTTGGTTCGAAATTATGGCCCAAACGTTGGGATGCAAGTCCTGGACTGGATAGAGAACAAGAGTGACAACATCGTCTCCATCGACATAGGAGGCAGTGAAGAAAAGTTTCCTCCAAAACCCTTCGCGCCTGTTTATCAAAAGGCCAAAGAAGTGGGTCTTCACCTAGTTGCACACGCTGGTGAGGCTGCTGGACCCGAAAGCATATGGGACGCTATAAACTACCTGAACGTTGAACGCATAGGCCATGGAGTAACCGCAAGGCAAGACCCAAAGCTTATTGCCTATCTTCGCAAGCGAGACATCGCCGTTGAGATGTGTCCGACCAGCAACTTGAGGACTGGAGTAATCACATCTCTGCAAAACCATCCAATAAAAACCTTCTTCGACAAAGGTGTTAAGGTAACTGTTAACACTGACGACCCATCTATGTTTAACACAGACATGAACAACGAATATTTACAACTGCATCAACAACTAAACTTCACCGTCTCTGAACTTTTCGAGCTAACCCTTAACGCTCTCGACTCATCCTTCCTCCCCGAAACACAAAAACTACAGATGCATGAATCCTTCATGAAGGAATATCGACGACTCATTGACGACTTTTCTTGATGATCATGAGAATTCGTTGGTAGGCGACGAAACCGAGGCATTAGTGCGAAGAGAGGCGCGCGCGCACCATTCTGATGTCAGAAAACATAATGCTGTTGCACTTGGCAACATAGGTTGATCAAAATGGTAAAGAGAAATAAATCTTAATTGGAGTGTTGCTCACGCAACGCTTAGATTTATCTGCAGACCCGACCTACATCACCATCGGAGTCGCCATAGTAGCAATTGCAGTTGCTGCATTGACATTACTCAAACGCTAACTGTATAAAAAAGGGGTTTTAGGAAAGCTCGATCTCCAGTATTGGAGATAGGTCGTCCAGCATGTTCAGTTTTACCTTGCGGTTGGAAACAGTGTAGAGCACGTCTTCTATGTATAGTGAGCGTTTGACCCAGTAGCTTTCCTCATAGATGCTTATTCCGTTTTTCAAATGCGTTATTCTTCCTTTTAACACAAAGCCGTGGAACAGCGAGACATCAAGGACGTACGCTCCTTGCCACACAGGTTCTCCATAAGCGTGTGGAGGAACTTCGCCGGGGAATTTGCTTCTGTCTATCTTAGCTTCCAAGATCGGTATTACAAGAAGATTCTTTGATTTGTCAAATAGGAACGCTTTGTGGTCATACAAGACTTGAGAGTCTGAGCCTCTGTCACCTATTATGATATTACCTATTTGCACAGGGTTTGTGACGTTGCTTACATCGAAGAGGGATATCTTAATTCCTTGGTACCATGCAAAGTCTCCTTCGTCAGCTTCGACTGTATGTTTGCCTACGCCGATTAGATGCGTCTCATCATAGGGATGCAGATAGTCCGAGTATCCTGGGATGTGCAGTTCTCCTAGAACTGATGGGTTGGTTGGCTGGCTTAAGTCTATCACGAACAATGGGTCGACTTTCTCGAAAGTCACTAAATAGGCTCTGTTTCCCATGAATCTGGCAGAATGGAAGTCTTCACCAGGCGCAAGCCCTTCTAGCTGTCCGACCACGCTCAGGTTCATATCTAGCACGTAGACATTGGTTTGGATGGTCCAGTTTGGTGTCCATGTTGTTGTTTCGATTCTGAAGTAGTCGTCGTACTCATCCATTGAGAATTGGTTGCGCTCATGTCCCGGCACTGTGCCTCTGGCTTCGCATGTCATGTTGCTGCCTTGCACATGTATTCGGTAGATAGTAGTGTTACCATTCCAGCCTCCGTAAGTAACGTATATGTTGCTGAGTGAGACATACATGTTGCATGTGCCGCCGAGCATGATCGTCAAGTAGACCGGCGACTCTGTTGTGTTTCGCACGTTCATGGCGACGAATGTTGTGTACTGATAGTAGTCGTCTGTCGCGTTGAAGTAACGGATTTCAGTAGGAGCTATTTGTATCAGTTTCCGGTCAGAGTTGATTTCTGGAAGAGAAAGCGTTTCATTAACCAAGTAAGCTGCTTTGCTGACGACGAAGTAGACGTAGTTGCCGATCATTCTTGAGTTGAAATAGCTGCCTGAAATGATGAAGTCACGTACGAGCAACGGACTACC
>Ga0224501_10002998_pt1 | contig 13291 bp, 13 predicted proteins | sample SF_Oct11_sed_USG_4_FD_169105 | JGI IMG/M metagenome (GOLD analysis project Ga0224501, IMG submission 169105) | Sediment microbial communities from San Francisco Bay, California, United States - SF_Oct11_sed_USGS_8_1 | ecosystem: Environmental > Aquatic > Marine > Sediment | place: USA... | reverse complement strand
CCGACACCACGGGTCGACCGGTTCTTAGAGCACATTTACATACAGCCTGTGGATCTCGATCCGGTTGGGATAATACGGCGGCTAGAGCACATAATAGACGTTCGCGACCTGCGGTTCAGAGACGACGTGAGATCGATGGCTCCACAAGCAGATGAAACACAGATAGACAACCTAACAATGGTGCTCGAGGCCGCATTGGACCTGAACCAGATCTACAAGATTATAAGGCACTTCTATCTCCAAGGGAAGAAAACATTGAGCATATACACAGTTATGCAGCTCCAGATGATCCTGCCCATAGTTATGAAACAGAGTGAGGCCTTGGCCAATGCTTTGAGAGCTTTCACTCTGGGACAGCCGTTCGGGGATGGTGCCGGCTGCCTTGTGGCTGGGAGGCTAATGCATGGAAGTGAGAAAAGAGAGATTGCCAAGGATATCGTAGTAGGCGACGTGATGGTCGAAGGGAGGAGAGCGTACGTTTTGAAGGCCAAAGGTCCTGGTGGGAGGGTCGGCAGGCCTGGAGAGGCGATAAAGCAGATACTAGAGGAGAACGAAGGAAAGGTCTCTATGATTATATTGATAGATGCCGCGGTGAAACTCGAAGGCGAGAAGGTGGGAGAGGTTGCGGAGGGTATTGGGGTAGCAATAGGACCGGCAGGGGTGGTTGACAAGTACAAGGTCGAGGAGACGGCTACGAAGTATAAGGTGCCTTTGAACGCCATCATTATCAAGGAGGACCTTGCTGATGCCTACTCGATTATGAAGAAGGAGATAGTCGACGGAGCCGAAGTCGCTGTGGAGCGGATCAAGCAGCTGATTCGAGAAAAGACCAAGGAAGGGGACACTGTTATTGTCGCCGGAATAGGGAACACCATGGGAGTTGGACAATGAAGATGAGCGGACCGCCAAGCGAGATCCCAGCAGCAAGGAGGATCCCATCGATCTTCATGATATTCGTGTTCGTAATGCTGATCTTATCTGCAGCAGCTCTATATCAAGTTATTGAGGCCTACAGAAGCACGAGAACACTAGATCTTGCAAACATCGTTCTGAGCCTGAGCGCTATCACAATCTCAGTATATATGTTCTTCCAACTCAAGGCGAAGCCTCTGAAACTTGGCTTCGAGATGCAGGAGGTCCTAACCACTGTTGAATGTCCGAAGTGTGGCTACAGGAACACCAGAGAGTTTGCAGGAGGGGACTTCATCTTCAAAGAACTGGAACCATGCGAAAAATGCAACGAGAACAAGATCATATCTTCGATATATCTCAAGCCTGAGGAGAAACAGAAGAAGAGGAAGAAGACCCCTTTTTAAGTCAGAACAACGGTGTCTTTTTCCCGTACGAGAACTGTATGCTCAGCTTGAGCAACAGGCTTGCGACTTGCCTCTATGAATACTGGATAACTTGTTAGGCTCTTCGACGATAAGAGCTCAGAGAACGCCTCCGCGTACCAGTCTTCACACATGAAACTACGTAGCCACCTCTCTGAAAACGGCAGACTCCTGAAGTTTTCCTCAACATACCTCAAGAGATCTTTCGATCCGACATTCTTTAGTGACTTGTGCTTCATGAATCTGAAGATGTGAGCCTCATCGCCTGCATTGACTCTTCCGGCCGCATTCGCTAGGGTAACGAAAGGCTCGATGGCATAAGCCTCCCCAGGTTGCATCTTTGCTGTGGACAAGTGGGAGACATTAGGCAGAGCCTTTCCAGCGTGTATCAGATAGCGCCCAACTTGGTGGCCTGTAAGGTTTGATACAGGTCTGAAACCGCAGTTGTTTATGACCCTCTGGACCTCTGATCCAAACTTGGGTGTACTTAACCCCGGACGGATGACCTGGATAGCCCTATCAAGAGCCCTCTCAGCGGCTGAGACCAAGCTCTCATACTCAGTGTTGAAGCACACGGTTGTGGCTGTGTCAGCTATGTATCCGTCCACATGAACTCCTACATCTACCTTGACGAGTGAGTCTTCAGGTATCTGACTCGTATCCCTTGGTGGAGAAGAGTAATGAGCAGCAACCTCGTTAACCGAAACATTACATGGGAAAGCTGGCTTACCACCCATTTCCTTGATCATCTCTTCTGCTCTCTCACATATTTCAATCAAAGGCATGCCTACTCTCACAAATCCCTTCATCTCATCTCTAACCTCTGCAGCGATCTCTCCAGCATGTTTATACTTCTCAAACACTTGATCGGAAATCATCATCTTCACCCAAAACTCTATCAATAGAGGGTGATTTAAGGATTAACCATTCTGAAATCCAAGCATTGCTGCATGATAGGCGGTGATCAGTCAGTTAATCCATCAACCTCAAGTTCCGCTATATGTCTACATCAACAGCAGAGCCAGAGCCCCATCCTTGAAAGATGGCCACTCTCACAAGCGGAAGACTCATCTTCTAGATCTAGGCATTATCTTCTAGGAAGATGCGGCAATGCTAGTAGGCATAGTGGGCAAGCCTAACGTAGGAAAATCCACCTTCTTCAGCGCCGCAACCCTCGTCTCAGTTGAGATCGCGAGCTATCCCTTCACCACGATAAAGCCGAATAGGGGAGTGGCTTACCTGCGGGTGCCCTGTGTCTGCAAGGAGTTCAGTGTTAGCGACAATCCTGTCAATTCATTATGTCTAGATGGCATAAGGTTGGTCCCCGTGGATCTCATTGACTGCGCCGGACTGGTACCTGATGCATGGAAGGGAAGAGGGCTAGGGAACCAGTTTCTCGACGAGATAAGGAAAGCTGACGCGCTCATCCACATAGTAGATGCTGCCGGGGCAACAGATATTGAGGGAAGAATAGTCAAACCCGGCACCCACGATCCAGCGGAGGACGTGCGATTCCTAGAGAAGGAGATAACCATGTGGCTCGCACAGATACTGAAGCGAGACTGGCCAAGACTGGCCAGAGCTGTAGAGGCTCGACGGGGGGAATTGACCACGGCCTTAGAGGAGAGATTGAGCGGACTAGCGATAAGGAGAACCCATGTGCTAGAAGCAATAAAGAAGACAGACCTAAACCCAGACAAACCAGCTTCATGGAGCGATGAGGACTTCACAGACTTTGTAGACACCTTAAGGGCATCCTCCAAGCCCATGCTGATCGCTGCAAACAAGATTGACCTTCCAAAAGCTGAGGATAACTTCCAGCGACTGAAGGACCTCGGCTACACTGTAATCCCCTGCAGCGCAGAAGCAGAGCTCGCTCTGAGGAGGGCAGCTGAGAAGGACATGATAGACTACAAGCCAGGAGACTGCAACTTCAACATACTTACGCCTCAGAAGATGTCGGAAGCCCAGGCTAGGGCATTGTCGCTGATCCGCGAAAAGATCTTTCATAGGTTTGGCAACACAGGCGTTCAGGAGGCTATCAACGCAGCGTTCTTCAGACTGCTGAATGCAATAGTTGTCTATACAGTTGAGGACGTTGACAAGCTAACAGATCATTACGGAAGGGTCTTGCCGGACGCAAGAATCGTACCGTACGGAACTACGGCTCGAGAGCTGGCTTACCGGATCCATACGGATCTTGGAGAGACCTTCATATACGCCGTCGAGGTACGAGACAGGAGAAGACTTGGAGAGAACTATATTCTAAAGAACAGAGATGTTATCTCGATTGTGAGTGCCAGAAGAAGACCCTGAGTCTACTATTTTCCGAACTTTCTCTTCCGCTTCTGATAGGTTCTTATCGCCCTCAAGAGATCTATCCATCTAAACTCTGGCCAGTAGACATCCAAGAAGCACAATTCGCTGTAGGCCGATTGATATAGGAGGAATCCGCTCAGCCTCTCCTCCCCAGACGTTCTTATAATGAGGTCAGGGTCCTGTTTTGGCATGTGAGAGGTGTACAGAAACCTCTCGAACACATCTTCCTCTATATCGTCAGGGATCATCTCCCCTTCAAGTACCTTCCGAGCTATCTTCCTTGCTGCATCGATTATCTCAGCGCGCCCTCCATAAGCCAAGGCAACGTTCAGGAAGTGTTCATCATATTCTTTTGTGGCACTTTCAATATCGTGGATCAACTCCTGCAGTCTCTTAGGCAGAAGGTTCACTCTTCCGATTGCCTTCACTCTAACCTTGTGTTCGTGGACATCCTCATTCTCGGAGATTTTCCGCAGTTTGTCCTCGAAGATGCTCATGATCTCTTCCACCTCTTTGGAAGGGCGGTTGAAGTTCTCCGTTGAGAAGGCGTATAATGTCACAGATTTCACGTCAAGTTTCAGACACCATCTGAGAAGCTCCTCGGTTTTACTGGCGCCATAAAAATGTCCATCCCACGGCTCCAATGAGCGGCTTGCTGCCCATCTACGGTTCCCGTCGAGGATAATAGCGATATGCTCCAACTTGACGCCATTCTTTACTTGATTCCAAAGCCATCTCTCGTAGAGCTTGTAAACACCGATAGTCGACAAAAGCGTCTTCAGCATCTTTTGGCCTCATACTGCGCTTCTTTCCGTGACCTCGCACACTAGCACATAAGACTCTCCGGTAAGTCTCTAATGGCTTCTTTTAAAGTTTGTGAACCTTTATGATTGTGCTGATCAGCATCCTCGATGCGTCTCTTGCTATGGACAGATTCGAATCAGCTCCACATCTTCTGGAAGATCTCCTGAGTTAGGTCTGTCGTGTGTCGTTATATGGATTTTTGAGAACATTTGGATGCACAGATCTCGAAGCGGCAGATGGACCTTTACTCTTGAGAGTTATCTCTGCTCTCAAAGAACTTCTCGTACTTGCTGCTCAACATGTAAGTGGCCCACCCGGACGCTATCGTGACTACTATGCCCATGATGATGGCGAGGATAAGTCTATCAGATAGCAATGTCGGGTCTATCAAAATGAGGGAAGCCTCGTTGAATATCTCCCACGACCATATACAAACCACAGTGAAAGCCAAAGTTCTCCAGAATCTTGAGTCTCGATCAAATAAGTGGCGAAGCAGTCTTCCCCCGAGTGCGATGCAGATTCCTATGATTAAGAGCGTTAGTGATTTGGAGATGAACGATCCTAGGATCCTGGGTAAGAGCTCGAGCAACACAGAAAGATCAGATGGAAAAGGGGAGGGAACAACTTCGACTGCAACGTATGATCCCGCTTGGAAGAAGCCGATTCCAATCAGCAGCAGACCTGCTGTTAAAGAAAAACCAGTGATCAATCTGGGAAGAGTGTATAGGTATATCTGCGAAAGCCATCTGTAGAACCCTGAGAATCTTTCGTCCAAGCGGTATCCTCTGATTAGAAGAGATGCGCCCACGATGAGGAGGGATATGATCCAGGCGTAAGTGGGCAATCCGTACCGACCGAAGATTTCTGGATAAGAAACGCTGATGATCCAGAGGATACCCAGCACAATGAGCAAGACCCCTGGTAGACCCAAAGCGATGCGGGAGTATCGAGGATCTTCTATCAGCATCTTCAAATATCTGGATAGAACAGCAGCTGTCTCTTCGATCGATTCGCTATGCTTCACTATGATCCTCCGAACTGAGGTCACAGGCACTCTAGATTGGACTAGGGGTAGTACATCCTCGTCTGCAAAACCGTCAGTAACGAGTATTATGCTGCTTGCCTTGAATCTTTCCAGCGTACTCGTCAATTCCGAAACAAGTTTTCTATCCGCAGCGATGCCGCCGACCTCTGAGCCAGCTATCGTCGAGACCTCATATTCCTCGCCTGACTTCGACCCTTCTAGACTATCATAGATACGAATAGCTTCGAACATAGCGTTCGCGTCTGCCTCTTCAGGGTCCTTGAGGATCAGTTTTGTTGCGGCGCTCATGTTGTTCTGTCTGCCGATTACAGGCGTCCTTACATCGGCCTTTTTGCCCACATCGTTGTCTCTATCCACACACAAGATCAAAATTCTCTCTGTTCTCTGCTCACCCTCAGACATTCAATGTCTCCCAATGAAGTAAGAACACCTGATAATCTTAACTTGATCGCTTCTTTTTAAGGCTTCTGAACTGTTGATCTCAGAATGCCCAAATTGTTTCGAATGTCTGTCCTAGATTCATCCTCCATGCGTCACCGGTATGAAAACGATCCTGTCGCCGTCTTTGACCTTGGTTTCCAATCCCTCCAGAACACCTATCTCCTTCCCATTTACAAGTATTACAGCATTCGGCCGTGGGTCGCGAAGCTCAGGATCGATCATGACGCACTCCAATCCATGTGAGTATGCCGTTAGTCTCGTGATTATATCCCTCAGTCTTCTCGAAGGCCCCAAAGTGAGCGATATGTGTCCATTACCTAAGGCTTCCTTGAAAACTCCTAAAAGCCTGATCTCTACTGTCATGCGTATGCCGCCAATCGCACCTAGTCGTCAGGCTCATTCGTGAACAACTTCACAATCTCGGAGGCGACTTGGATGATGTTCTCGGCCACCGTCATTGCATTCTTGGACGAGCTCGGGAGACTCGCAATCCACTGGACCGACTTTTCGATTTCGACTAAGCTTTTCAGAATGGGGTCCTCTGTCAAGTTCTCTTCTGAGATATTCTGCTGGACTATGGTTGTAATCGAAGCCGGATTGCCTAGACTATGATAGATGGCAGACTGTGCCTTTCTCGTTGCGTTGAAAATCAGTTCGCGTGCCATGTCTCGATTCAGCTGGGCTGCAGTTAACTCAGCCTTCGCCTCTCTTAGCTGTCTCAACGCCCAACCCCTTCGATAACTGTCTATGACTGACACGGCCCGCGACCTACTGATCTTGAAATCCTATCTAGAATTTAAGGTCGTGACGGATATTAAGATTAGGCCTTTTTCATTACGACTGCTGGGAGAGCGCCATCAGTCTTGTTATGTAACCCACGATTCTGTTCCTCAACTTCGAGGAGGGTATGTTTGCGAGGGAGATGACGATCTTCTTATTCTCCTCAAAGTTGGGAGTGAACTTTGTGGGGTAACGCTTTATAAGCTCGTGGGCGATGCTCTTCACCTTCTCTGGACGCACTTTGCCCAAGTTCCGCTCGCTCCGATCCTGTTTTGCTTCTTTGTAAAAGAGAATGGTACAATATTAATTTTTGTGCCGAATTCTGAGGTGAAATGATAAAATTAATAAGGTCTAAGGGCAGAAGTAACAAGGGATGATTATATGAGCAGTGGAGAATTGGCCGTAGCTGCCATGCACAGAATATGCAAGAAGGCTGGAGCTGAGAGAGTTAGTGAATCAGCAGCGGAAGAAATGGGCAAGATACTCGAGGAGATAGGGATTAAGATAGGGAAAGAAGCGATCGATTTCGCCATGCACGCGGGAAGGAAGACTGTAAAAGCAGAGGACATCAGAATAGCGAAGACCAAGGTCTTGACCAGATAAAATCATCAGTTACTAGTCGTTTTCCCCTCGGCCAGCAAAGCTCTTGGCTAGTATCTGGACCAGTCGATGAAAGGTCTACATTTCGGACATTAACCCGTTTTATGAAGATCGATCAGGTTCTAAGTAGTGCCATCATAGGAGAATCAGAAAGACCGAAGAGAGGACGCCTCCAGCGAATATAACGATGGATCTTGAGAGTCTTCATCGATCCACGGAATTCTTAAATCGATGATGATACAATTTCTGTTGACCCACCATTTGAGCTCCGGTAGTATAGTCCGGCCAAGTATTCCGGCCTTTCGACGAAAGGAGGAGAGCCGGAGACCCGGGTTCGAATCCCGGCCGGAGCACCATAAAGGAAATTAATAATATAAGCTTGTTTGGGACATTCTCAGGAAAGCTAGCTAGCTTCGACGATTCACCAGTTGGCTGATGTATCAAAATGCAAAAAGCAGCAGAATGGGGAACGGCGATTTCTGTTGACGTGTCTTCTGTTATTCAGATTGCTTCTACCCTTTTTACCTCAGGTATCTTCTTCTTTAGGTATCGCTCCACGCCCCATTGGATTGTCATTTGTGACATTGGGCATCCAGCGCAGGCTCCCTTCAGCTTCACTTTGACGACGCCTTCGTCATCTACATCGACGAGTTCTATGTCTCCTCCGTCGGCTCTTAGTCGAGGTCGGATTTCATTAATGACTTCCTCAATTTCCTCTCTCAAGCTTAAGCCACTCCGATAACTTTGTTATAGGATGCCAGCCTATAAACCTTTCTAGCCAGCAGACTTCTTCTGACAGCAGAATCCTTGCGTAGAGCCGTTATGGTAAGCCTTATTAAATAACAGTGTTACTATGCAGATGTGTACAGCATGATGTTGACTCAGCGAAGGGTTCTCAGTGGAAGGATGAATTAGAGAGGTGAAGGGTCGCGAGAAAAGTCTATGTGGATTATGCCGCCACGACCCCCTTAGATCCGAGGGTTCTTGAGGCTATGAATCCTTATTTCACGGAGGTTTACGGTAACGCTTCCTCAATAAACGCCTTTGGTCTTGAGGCTCGAGAGGCGCTTGAGGATGCTAGGAGGGTGGTGGCGGGTCTCATGAATGCTGAGGCCAAAGAGCTTGTCTTCACAGGAAGCGCGACTGAGGCTAACAATCTCGTCTTGAAGGGTTTCGCCTTCAGAAAGGGGAAGGAGAAAGCCCACATTGCGATTTCCACGATTGAGCATGACTGTGTCCTCAATTCTGCGAAGTGGTTGGAGAAGCAGGACTTCCGGATTACCTATGTGTCTGTTGACAGGTACGGCCTTCTTGATTTGGGAGAATTGGAGGATGCGTTGAGGAGTGGTGCTTCCTTGGTTTCGATCATACATGCGAACAATGAGATTGGGACAATCCAAACACTGAAAGAGATTGGCGAGTTATGTCATGCGTATGGTGCCAATTTTCACACGGATGCGGCTCAGAGCTTTGGGAAGATTCCCATAGACGTAGAGGAGATGAATATAGATCTGATGACAGTCAATGCCCACAAGATCTACGGGCCGAAGGGTGTGGGTGCGCTCTATATCAAAAAGGGAGTGAGGCTTGAGCCGTTGCTACACGGGGGTGGGCATGAGTTCGGCTTGAGGTCTGGTACTGAGAATGTTCCAGGTATAATGGGGTTCGCTAAGGCTGTGGAGCTTCGGAGGGAAGAGATGGGGCCTGAGGCTGATAGGCTGAGCGCGTTGAGGGATCGACTCATAAAGGGGACTTTGGAGATCGAGGAATCGTATCTTAATGGTCATCCCATGAGGAGGTTGCCGAATATTGCTAATTTCAGGTTCTCCTATATCGAGGGGGAGTCATTGGTTTTGCTTTTGAATGATGAGGGTGTGGCTGCTTCTACTGGTTCAGCTTGCTCTTCGAGGTCTTTGGAGCCAAGTCATGTTCTGTTGGCTTTGGGTCTGAAGCCTGAGGAGGTCCATGGGAGTTTGAGGATATCTCTTGGGAAGTACAACACTGAGGAGGACGTCGATTATATTCTTGATGTTCTGCCTGGAGCTGTAGAGAAGCTGAGACGGATATCGCCCTTAGCAAAGAGAGGGAGAGAATAGCATCATTTATGGTTGAATTCTGCCTTCTGAAGATGTCAGTCCATAGTGTTTTTTTCTTCCTAGGCCCCCTCCACAGCCCCTCTCCTCTGCTGTTGCTATTCTCGGTGCTGTTTTTGGTAACAACTGTAATGTGTTGCCTTTCCGGATGTTAGATTGTCTCCTATTTTGGTTCTTTCATACCTCTTTTGATCGTAGAGAGTTTGGAGATGGGGATATGCGGAGTTTATGGCCAGCTAGATACCCTGCGTTGAGAATGATGAATGTCCAAAGATTCCACGCGTACGTGGGAATCTGGTAACTCTCTTAATGCGTGCACTATGAGAAGCTAGCTGTTCTCCTCTTCTTCAACATGTATACGGCTGCGGCAACTATTGCGATTCCCAAAGGTGTTATTGCCCAGAGCCAGGATTGCATCCAAGGAGGAAGTTCCTCTTCTTCTGCTCGTGGGGGAGACTCTTCTTCTGGGGTCCATGGGTTCATGAGTGGATAGCTGTCTTGGTTGTTCTCACTGATGACGTATGATGCGTCCCATATTCCTGATTCGTTCATTTCTCTACCGTCTGGATATCTATTCTCGTAGTCGCTCCAGTAGTTTCCGCCAGAGGGATAACCATCATCCCAAGCGTTTGTTGAGTTGTGACTGTGCACTTGTTCAGTGTTGTTCACGAAGTTGCAGTGGCAAATGGTGTTTTCGGATGAATTGGTGGGTATGATGCCGTAGTCGTTCAGCATTATGTCGTTTCCGAGAATGGTGTTCTTTGAAGATTTCCATAGGAATATGCCGTATCTGTTGTCTGCTATGTTGTTTCTAGGAATGTTGTTTCTTGGAGACAGGAAAAGCTCGATACCACAGCCGTTGTTTGTTATGTTGTTTTCAGAAATGTCGTTGCTTAGAGATCGATACAGGTAGATGCCAAAATAAGAGTAATAGAGGGGCGACGCCCAAAGCTTCCCTTTTGCCGTCATGTTGTTTCCTGATATGCGGTTGTTTCTGGAGTATTCGAGGTAGATGTTGTAGTTCATGTTTGATGCGATGTTGTTTCCGGATATGCTGTTATTCGAGGACCTTGAGAGCCAAACGCCTACCTTATTGACTGTTATGTTGTTTCGGGAGATTCTACTGCCTGTGGACATGTTAAGCCAGATCCCGAAGAAGAACTCTGTGATTTCTATGTTCTTGATTGACACGTTGCTACTTCCAGTCAGGTCTATTCCTCTGGAGTTCCAGAGTTGCCTTCCTTGAAGGGTGTAGCCAGCTCCGTCCAGCACGATGTCGTTTCTCTGAACAACGATGGAGCCATGATTGTCATTTGTAAAGATGTATGTAACATTGTCAATGCTTGCTATGTTTGCGGTTGATGGGGAGACGCTTCCTTCAGCCGTGACATAGATGGTTTCGCTTGTTTCAACTGCTTGTGTGAATCCTCCGATAACTGCTGTTGACAGAATTATAGAAACAAGCAGAAACGCCTTGTTCATATGTTATATAGTTGTTCAATCTTCTTTATTAGGCTCTCACAGCTTGTCAGCTGAAGTCTTTGCGAGTCTACTTTCGAATGTCTACGTATGTGGCTTTTCGGGTTTTCATAGAATCGTATCCAGCTACGATGACTGCTAGGGTGTTCCTTTCTTCGATTCCGTTGGTTATTGGTTTCGCATTGCTTTCTATGCAGTCAACAAAGTGGTTCATTTGGATGTCGAAGGATGATGGGGCTGGTTCCTCTAAGGTTATGATTTCTGGTTCGGCTGCTTTGTCACGGTATAGTGCGATCAGAGGAGGTCTGCCTGTTGCTGTTAGTGTGCCTTCTGTTCCGTAGATGCGGACTCCGTTGAATCTGTTATGATGTTCGACTTCTACAGCCATTGTGACTTTGGCTGTCTGTCCGTGTTCGAATGTGAGGAAGGCGTTGACTGTGGCTTCGATGCCTTTTGGGGTATGGAAGGCGGGTGAGCGGTATTCCTTAGCGAATATCTGTTGTGCTTCTCTCGCTCCGGCCGCTTTGAGCCATGCCCTTAGGACGGATATCTGATGTACACCATTGATTATCCATTGTCCTCCTCTTGCTCTTTTCGGGTCATTGAGCCATGGGCGGTCTTTGTATCCATATCTTTCGAATTTGTGGAACCAGTTCTGTTCGGCTGTGACTGCGGTGCCGATGGCTCCTTCTCTTAGTAGTTCTTCGATCCTCATGGTTAGGGTGTTGTATCTATTGGATTCGGCTATCATGAGGAGAACATTGTTGTGCTGAGCCGCATCGATCATCGCGTCAGCCTCGTCTAACGTGATAGCTATCGGTTTCTCGCATAGGATGTGTTTGCCTGCTTCGGCGGATTGGACAGTGGCTTCTTTGTGGAGGTAATGCGGGAGGGCGATGACCACTGCGTCGAGGTCTTCGAGCTTGAGCATCTTCTTGTAGTCTTGGTATGCGTGTATTGTGTCCCATTCTCTCCTTCGAAGGTTTAATGTCTCTTTGTCCTTGTCGGCTATGGCTAGGAGTTCTGCTTGGGTGGAGTTGATTACTGCTTGTTGGTGGCGTTGGCCTGCCCATCCGCAACCTATAATACCCACTTGAATCATGTCCAAGCGTCCTCTCAAAGCTAATTTCCTCTTCTCATTGTTCGCTCTTATAAGTCTGATTTCCCACAATTCGCCATGCTTGAAGCACAAGTCCATGTGGAGTTCGGCACTCAAGGTATAGGCTGGGGTTCCTCCGTCTGATCAAATGCTTAGAGAGAGCAGTACAATGGTGCCCTGTTGAGGTTATGCCTTCTGTACTCTCAGTTGTCTCCGGCTTATGTTGGCTTTCAGAGTCCTTTCTCGCTCTGCTTAACCATAAAAGGATGTGTGCATGTATTGTACTGAAGCATGAAGGAGTGGTTCGTCTATGGCTGGAATGAGGATCGGCATTATTGGGACTGGTAGGAAGAAGGCTCGTGGCGATGCGATGGGATACGCAATGGCGTACCAGCATGCCACGGCTTATGAGGCTTTGGATGACTGTCAGATCGTTGCCTGCGCCGATATTGTTCGGCAGAACGCTGAGGCTTTTGCAGAGGCTTTTGACGTGCCTGAAATCTATCTTGATTACACTGAGATGCTTTCAAATGAGAAACTTGACATTGTCAGCATCTGCACGTGGCCACATCTGCACTCGCAGATGGTGATAGATAGCGCTAGGGCCAGGGTCAAAGCTATTCATTGCGAGAAGCCGATGTCCAATACTTGGGGTGGGGCGAAACGGATGTTTGAGGAATGTGAGAAACGAGGTGTTCAGCTCACGTTTGACCATCAGCGGAGGTTCGGTAAGCCTTTCCGCATGGCTAGGGAGCTTTTGAGAGCCGGTGACATAGGCCAACTTGTGAGACTTGAGGGGATGTGCGGTGACATATATGATTATGGCACACACTATGTCGACATGTTTGGGTTCTACAACGATGAAACCACCGCTGAATGGGTGATGGGACAGCTCGATTACTCTCAAGAGAAACTCGTCTTCGGAGCGCCTGTTGAGAATCATGGAGTATTCCTGTGGAAATACAAGAACGGCGTGTTTGGGTTCATGGCAACCGGAGCAGCAGGAGGAGCGATAGGCGCTCACAACAGGCTTGTCGGAACGGAAGGAGTGATAGAGGTCGGAGCCGCAGATGGGGTGAATCTTCGGATTAAGCGCAAGGCTTCGTCCGAGTGGGAAGTCATCGACACTCAAGGCGAAGGATTACACGGGCCCGGTTTCATTGAACGGGCGATAGCTGATATCGTCGAGGCTCTCTTGACAGGTCGCGAGCCGGAGCTGAGCGCTCGGAAGGCATTGAATGCCACTGAGATAATCTTCGCCTGTTATGAGTCGAGTCGCCGCCGCGCCTTGGTCAGA
>Ga0224501_10002997_pt1 | contig 13297 bp, 5 predicted proteins | sample SF_Oct11_sed_USG_4_FD_169105 | JGI IMG/M metagenome (GOLD analysis project Ga0224501, IMG submission 169105) | Sediment microbial communities from San Francisco Bay, California, United States - SF_Oct11_sed_USGS_8_1 | ecosystem: Environmental > Aquatic > Marine > Sediment | place: USA... | reverse complement strand
AATGAGGTGGATCGAGTGATAATATCCCTGTGTCGTCACCATACTATTGTTAGTCACGATAAAGCATAACGTTGATTCATATGAGAACTAGATGAAATCAAGTTTAGAATCTCAATGAGGCATCTGCGCCAACAACTTAGTCCAATCGTGTTGACGAAGAGTGACTATAGTAGGAAAAGCGGTGACTTAGGGGTAGCGCCTTCGACTGATTCAAATTGCAAAGTCAAATTAAGTAGTACCGACCCTTTGGTGCAAATCATGGGCTATCTTGAAAATGACACATTGGCTTGATTCCATCCATGTAAAAGAAAAAATCTTATCTGACCAATATTCTCTGAACATGACTAATGAGCTCCCCAGTCATGTCCCCTGGTCATGTCAGGTCAGCGTATTAATATATTCACCTTGTGTAATTCGTTTTATTATTCCTGACGTCATCTATAAGATTTAAGACGTTCATGCAGCTGATTATGCACCTCACATTGAATTCCCTAAAAGCTTAACCTATTCGACTGAGATACGTATGTGTCAGCTTGTACAAAACTGCTGCCACCAGACAGCCATTTTGACTTTAATATTCAGGCACTTGTTACAGGAAGTGATCCATAGCCAGATGGTGCTGGCTACTTAGGTTTTCTATGTCTTGAGTATACCCTTGAGACACTATAGCAGCTACCTTGAAGAAAATTCCCTTTCAGTTCCGGGTTCAAGGTTCAGGATTTGGGTAGTCTGACATTAGTTTTCGGGCTGACTGTGACTGGACTTTTGCCAAAACATTCTATCGCGGTTGGGTTTTTACCCCAAGATCATAAGGATCTTTGGCTTCTGCATAATTCCTGCTATCCTTAATACTACAGGATTACCTGTTCATTTTACTTTAATCAACCAAACGACAAATGGCTGTGATGGATGAGCGTTAACAGTGCCTTGATAATCCTGACTAATTCTTGATAATGCTTATTGACCTGTGCAGCGTACCTCTAGGTTGGCGGTTCTTATAACAGTAAAAGTTGCGCAACCCTTTTTCTGAACCACTGCACTAATCAGCCGTGTGTGTTTATGACTAATTAATGACTGGACATTTGTCAATCGTACATATCTATGTATTGTAAAATTGTTATTCTATCATTTATTATAGGAGATCTGTATAAGTACTATCAAGTATGTATTATAGAAGACAGGTGTATTATAGGAGATCGTGCGTGCGGCTTTCAGATCGGTTATTGGCTGATTTTGTAATAAGAAGATCCTTCTGGTAGCACCTGCGTGTACTGTATGTTTGTGGTCATACTTTCTGAATAAGTCCCAACACTGCTAGTTCGGTGGTGCCCTCTCAAGATCGTGACTTGATGAATCTCCCATGGGTGTCGCGGAACAAACAGGTTTGAGAAAATGTTCCAAATCAGGCTTTCTTCCAATATAACTCCATACGTCCATTCATCTACTGGCTGGAGAGCTCAGTGGTGAAGCGCTTGGCTCGCAATCGCAAGGTTTGAACCCCAGACACAGCGGGCTCCCGTTGGTAGCATCAGCTGGAAAAAACAAGCCTCATTACAAGGTGGAGCACTGATACCACTGACACCTCTTGTGATGCTCTATGGTGAACAGACAAATACCTATCCCGTCAGCCCCATCATAATGGTGGAGGGGTCAGATGAATAAAAATCTTCTGCTGGCTCATTTTGAATACATAGCAGTACAGTATTTAGTTTCCATGGAAAACTTTTAGACATGGATTACATTGGTAAACCTACACTAAATTGGCAACAACTGTTTTGTCAAACATGCATTCTAATTGCGTAGGTTTAGAAGTGTACTGGAGATGTCATAATGAGTTGTTCTCTGTCAAGGTTTCAGGCGCCGACTGGGTGCATCAACACCTACTCACTAGAGAAAATAAAATGTTTTTACATTTGATTCTGAGATTCAAGGGGCTGGCCAGCCCTACATGTTGCGAATGGTGTATACCACATGCACGCTGTCTTGTCGCATAGTGATATCACGTCTCACTCATATATGAAGCAAAATAATGCATGTTTAGATCAACAGGAGCAAAGACCTAATGAAGATACTTATGACAAATTACCGAGCTGCAAAGATCAAATTAGCAGCATTTCCTGCTCATTACCAGGCGAAGAGACAAGACCAGTTTCTCACAGCCTATTGTTAGCAAATTATTCCACGGTGAATAGTTAATGCATCATTCAGACTGGCTAGCTGAGTGGTGATAGCAAGGAGGGCGGAACCAGAAGATAATGAGGTCACAGTGAGTAAGGAGACACATCCTTTCTGTGACAAATGGACTGGGGACGCCCGGTGAGATGGCTAAACTATGCAGATGACGAGCATAGCGAGGTATGGGTTTGTGTCAATCTGGTTTCCATCTATGAAAGGTTCGACAGGTGTTGTGATATTCTGGCTTACAATCCCAATAATATAGGGGGTAGCTCAATTGCTAGAGTGCTTGATTCAAGGTCGAAAGACCCTGGGTTCAAGACCTAATCAAACTGAGCACCCATTGTGAGAATGAGCTTCTCACATTTATCCTAGCTCCTATTGCTTCAACAACCCCAGGCTTAGGAGTGCCCGAGTAGAAAAGATATGAGAACTGTAAAATAATATCATACCGTTTAGAGACTGATGAACGTGCACAATTGCGATCCTTCCAATATTATATTATAATACCAGTGTGATGGTAAATATATACCCAGTAATGCGCTTATCTTTGTATAGATAAACCTTTGCAAAATGTCGTAGGTTTGGTCTTTTGGTCTCATAAACTATATATATACTCCTTTGATTCGCTCTCATGAGAGGTAGGCCTAATCTAAACTAAAAGGTAATTTTTCCACTAATCGTCTTCGTCTCTAACAACAATAGTACCACCAATGGAGTGTTTCCAGGCTGGTCCATAATGTGCTCTACAGAGCATCCGGGTTTCGAGTTGAACACCTAGTTTGACTTCATCAATTCTGCAGTCCCTTGAGTGTTGCAGATTGACCACAGAGGCACTAAAATTCAGAAAGATTGAAAAATCAATGATATTCTGAAATTTCTTGAGACTGGTAGACTCACATTGCACAATTCAAACTGGAAGATCCTGATAAAGTTGTACCTGAAGATTGTATCATATAATTTCTAACTCAGCTGTCATCGATGATAGATCTGTTCACGCACCAGTCACTGCCAGAACCAAACCCACCATACCACGCATTCTCTACAGGTTGGGATAATCGGCACGGCTGGCCTGTTTTATTCGACCTCCTGGTGTTCAGATTTTGTGGCAGATTATGGCAGGGCAGAAACCACACCCTACTAATCTATGAGTAAGGCTAGAACTACCAGCAATGATCTGTTACAGCCCTGCCATAATGATAAATAGCGTTATTCTCAAATAAAAAATGTTTCCGCCCTTAAATACGTTCAGTACGTATCTCCTCATCTGCTCCCGGTGAAGGGTCTTTGGCTCAAATTTTACAGTTTTATGATTTTCTGCCCTGGCTTCAAAATATCTAGATGAGTACTTGCTGGATTGAGGACCTGGATCACGGCTGAACAGCTTAACGGCTTTTTGCCAACAGCAATGTTATGCTTCAGCTTTTCAGCTCTAAAGTTGCAAATTAAGACCAGATTGTATATTCGACCTGGACAGTGACTAATAGTAACCCATGTCTCCAAGCAGTCAGTCTAAATTTAGCAAGTTACAGTTAGTAATTTATTGCCTTTTCAGTGTTTTACTATCAGTGCGTTGCCAGGCAAATTATTTTCAATGATTACAACCATCGGCTACACTATATCAATATGGATACAGAAGACAGTGTGTAATAAACACAGAAGCTAGGACAGGGTGAATTACTACGAATCGGGACAGTTACAAACCCCTTCGCATTTCAACTGTTTCATCAGGGCAGTCAGCTGCTTCACTCTTTTTTCCTCATGAGATGGTAGTATTGCCGGAGCTATAAAAGAATGCTAAGGATAGCATATTCACTTGCATCATTTTAGTGCAAGATAAATTTGTCTACGACTGGGTTTTGTTCGGTATCATGCCTTGAAATGAACAATAGATTTTCAAAGCCTAAGATTACTCAAGAAACCATTTTAGTCACTCTGATTATCATAAGGCTTGAGTTTGAGGCAGTTGATAGTTTTCACTTCGTCATGAATAACATACCTCTGGGAGAGGCCACTATAGATGAGACCAGCTGGCTCATTTTTATCAATGAACCACTCTCAAAAGGCTGTGAATTATGCCGTATTGAGTTAACGCATCAGCCAATCAAATTGCAGTATTGTTTTCATGCGCTAGCTAGCCGCATAACGATCAACATAGATAGGTGATCCTTTTAGGGAGTCGTAGTGGCAATGTCATTCAATGGTTAGTGCTCCATGTGTCCAGCAGCACCTCATTCAAACGGATACTAACACAGATTTCAGATCGCTGTCGGAGGTTTTACAGGATTGCTATAGGTGAGTTTGAGACAATTACTATCCTCAGGTATTTAGTAGAGCTTTTCTCCAATATATATTAATATGTAATATCATCACCTCACACATGCCCCCACACCACGGGTGTGTATGCTGACTTATACCTCACCGCTGCCATTATTACATAACTGCTGTCAGTATTTCGACAGGAGAATTTCCATGCACCTCCATCCTTCAGGTATGATGGAGCTTGAGGTGTATAGAGATCTCAGGCCCGGATACTGCTACGCTGATACGGATTTCTATCGCACCAACAGTAAGGATTCCCCGGGCGGTGTCCCGACCATCTCTGTTACCAAGGTATGCCTCATCTTCAAAGGGATGGGTGAACAATGGCCCAGCAGGTCCCCAAAAACCAGTTCAATATGCACCGACAAAACCTGAATATTATGACTTAACTGTCGTGAGCTGGCTAGTCTACCCCGAGGCTCACTCATCATTACAAGAGTATGATCTAAGACCTTATAACACTTCCCTAAGCTTGGGGCAGTATGACCACTTTAACCTCTGTGCCAGCCTCGGTTACGTTTCGAATTAAACCTCATTTTTTCTCCACCCATCTTAATAAGTGGCCTCAAAGCTGACTGCGTTATAAATAAACGTCGAAGATAGACGTATTTCTGCTCCCCCGTGAATTTATGTCTAGAGACAAACCACGTTTGTGGCACATTGCAAACCATGTTCCTGTATCACAGTCGCTGTGTTTTTATTATATCTATCTCTATCTTCCTCAATTCTTCTCGTGTGTATCGCGTGTTATTCTTCTTCAGTTTGACATGGAGGCCAGCCAAGACAATCTTTCCGAAATTTCAACAGAGCAGCTCACTTCGTTTGACTGCTCACAGCCAGACGATTGTCACAGACTGGCAAGCCTGGATCCTCAATTCTTCCAAGGTAGGTTGCTCACTGACGCTGCTGCAACGAATTCTGGGGGGAACAATTCGTACGCTCCATTACTGGCACGGTGGATAAGACTCTGTCCGCACAGAAGAGTGTGCATGATGACCTAAAATCCTTCACGGAACATGTAGAAGGATTGTTTGTTTGATGTTACGATAAGGGCTGTGAACTGTCCAAAAACAGTGAAATGGGTTTTTAAGAAGGCTGACTGAGTTTTATTGTAACACCACCAAATAGATGAGTAGTACACCCGTAGTCTGTCTGATTGCCGTGTGTAAGGTCATCAGTTATAGTTTCTGGGTGGTTCATGAAGATTATATTTTGCCTGCATGTGATTAATTCTGAGTCAACTGGCTCCAGACTGGGGCATGGCTGTATTTAGACCCTTCCGCCTAACACGCAGCGATGCGATGCGTTAGCATCTCTGCTGTATAATGGCCATTTCTGGAATAATTCACTTCCTATGGATAGCAAACATCTAATACACGCAACAGTCAGCAGAACAGCTATGGTGTGCTTTCCAAAAGCCAAACAACATCAAATTTAGTCACACTCACTCCGAGTCTGTAAAATAATAGTGTTGGGTCCATGATAAGCCCATCAATCATAGCATTGATATTGTCGCTAATATAAATTACGTAGCTTCGCCAGGCTGGCCACTGAATCAAGTGTAAGAATTTGATATTCCTATTGGCAAATGCATCTATATATGAAGCCTTTGCACGCCTGAATGCTCCAATGCTTTTCCCTAGAATACATTCATAAGGGCGGTGCAGTAGCCAGGTAGGACTGTGTCAGTTACTCTCGTAGTTTCACAGGATTTCAGCTAGATTGTGCCGTGCAATGGTAAAAATTGGTGGGAAGACTTAAGATCCGATCTCTTTTAGAAATCCAGATTTCACACACTGCCAGTTTTTATCAGAAAATCTGACATGTTGGTGACCTCTGTGTTTGACACATCTCTTTAGGATTATCTTCTGTAATCATGATGCTGCCTCAGTCACTGCGGAATCCACCCACCAGTGACTCACTGACTAGATGTGTTGCTGAGAGAATTGAACACCCACTTTCACCCAATTCTGTAATTCTGGCCTGTTTTTGTTTTTATTGTCACAATGATCACTGTTTGATGGTCACACCACAGCTCCTCTTGATTCCTAGTATCTTCCGGTTGAAGCTGATTCTGCAAGCCACATCTAACTACTGATTATGATCTAGTGGAAACTCGAATAGAAAGTGGGTTTACCAAACAAGCTATAGCCCATGTTCTCTTCAGTTATTATAATACACATGATAGATAGATGTAACATTTCTATCTTAAATCCTATGTCTAGGTGACATGTCTGTAAGCTAAAAGGTTAGGTCATACCACTAAACTAACCCCCATATCATTTACTTTGACCATAATCTTTTTTTTAATGGTCATCTGTTGGAAAACACTCGGACCTAGATATTTTCCAACATGTCATTTGTATATTACATAGATGATTATGGGGCACATCATGGTTGCTCAGTTTTCAATAGATTAATGAGGGACACTGTATATTGTGGTCATATCTATATAGTAATTTGTTATAGGCATCTTTCAGTATCTATGTAATACAGCCCCAGTATTTTAGGACAAGCCGCATCCAGAAACTATATATTGTATGAGAGGGGAAGGCTTTTATATGAGGATGACTCTGTGCACTTCTATTTTAATTTAGAAGTCACAACTGAACCACTTCACGCTATAGCCTAGAAATCCGGAAGACATTGCTGTTCCCATCACCGTGAGTTGGGTAATCACGTATTAGTGGACAGTAAGGTTGATCACAAAGATGAAATATTCTCCACCTTTTTGCAGTTTTTGATGTAAGAATTCTTCTGAATATACGAGCCGATATACACAGATCATAAGTCTAGTTTCCATAGGTTAATATGCTGCTTGATATAATAGGATTCCTATCAATATTTAAGACAGCACATAATTCTACAGTCTAGTTCCCATGTGTTTTCACATGGCCACTGTGACGACAACAACAGAAATACGCCTAATGTAAGAGTCTCCTGTGTTTTTCCAATGTTATTCCTACTGACCGTAAGCAATACAATAGAATCCATCTCAATCAGGCATAGCAGAGTCCATCACTGTTTAGATACCAAACTGTGGTCATCTCTGGGTTGTTGACCCTTGATAAGAATAACAGTAGCTACCCCAGTAGGCTAGAACGTGAGATGCCATTTCCATTTTAAAATATGGTCAGTCTCTTTGTGTTTATGTCAATATCATTTCTGGCAGCAGAGATAAAATCCATTGGCTGCCGCGTCATCATTAGGATGTCGCTGCTGAGTCGCCCGCATTTTTATAAGCTACGCCAAAGATTGGCGCTGCCAAAGACGAGTGCTGTTATTTAAATAATCCTGGTTGCGCGCCGCTGAATTTATTAAGCATAAATAATGGAACATCAGTTTACGCATTAAGACAAAAACTCTCACAACTCGTCTAAATGTCTCCATTCTGTCTAAATGTCTCCATTCTGTCTAAATGTCTCCATTCTGTTTTAGAATATTACGTAAATAAGCCAATCTAACAGTTAAATAATAATTTGATATCCATGGCAGTCGATATTTACTCAATATATCTATCTACGGGTTATCAATTAAATTCAAGGAATTATTTTATAATTCCATACGTTGTGGTGTTCATATCACAAAAGACCAGAAAGACGGTGTATTCATTATGATAAATTCTTACCCAATCAAATAGCAGCATATATCAGATGTCATTGACTATTTTTAATGTTCCGGGAGCCACTAATAATACACTGCAGGGTGTATGATGATGGTGCCTCAGCAATTAAATTAATATTAATTGTCGCTCTAGTGATCCGCTTAAACTCGACGCTGCAGCTAAATGAGGTTATGCGTAAGCGATATTAGATCATTGCGCTGTAAAGAGCCGTTCTCCTGGAATATATACCAGCGATGACAGATTGACAACTAAAACAGCTATATATCAGGTCTTTATATCAGCTGTTTTTACATATCTAGAGGTTTGCTTTAAATATCATTCGTTTGAGGGCTCAAGACCAGTAGGCAGATTGGATCTCTACATAAATAGAAGACATGTCAAATTCTCAACAAGTTCTCAAAGCAAACAATTATGTTGTTACCCATTCATTCTCCGATAGTCATGCCAGCCATGATCTCCTTGTTATAAATGGCTTTCATTGACTAAACGTCCTTCTAGGTTTGGGTCAAGTTACTTTCATGTATTAACTTTTACGCCTATCAAGAGTGAATCCATTGATTTCGTGTTCCAATGACTAACTAAGTGCCTTTCAGTATATGTCTTGTTGATACACAGTTAGTAACACCTCTGACAGTTAATAGCAGGTGCTTGCCGACCATATTGCTCCAGAAAGAGTCAGAAATAAAAATACGTAGGTGATTGCAGAAATAAAAGTGTATAGATTAGCACAGCGCTTACTCCTACGTTTGGGGTCTCTTGCTATACCTTTGGGATGAATTATATTCCAATTTGTTTGTACTCAGGTATTAGACTTTAAGACTGGCTAGGTTTCCGATCCGGCGCATATGATTGCCATTTATTCATTAGCATCTATAACACTTCTAAGGCCTTTAAAAGAGCGACAACATATCTAGCCTATGCGCTGTTCTGTTATCACTTATCAAAATACCATAAAGGCCTGAAACTGTACATGACATATCCAGTACATAGACATCAACAATTATTAGTTTATTATCTACCACTATCAATTAGTGCCAACACAATCCAAATGCTGACTCTGTATCTGTCTCCTCTGGCTCTATGTGTTTCATTAAACTCCAAATGAGTAACATTGGCTAATAAAACACCAGAGCCTGATGTCAAGTAGCTTTTTATATTTTGATGGGCGTCTTTATAATTTGCACAGTTAAATCTCCATTACGGACATTATTTAGGTCAGAGAGTCTATCATTTGATTATCCTAATGCTTTATTTATTTCGTATCTCGGAGTAAGATGATTATAGGGCTTTACCATATAAAAACTATCACCAGTGGTGCCATTAGCATACTACCCTCTAACAATGCTTTCTCCTCATGCACCTTATTATCTTTAAAAGTGTTCATCTCAATAGTAATTCATTTCATACAGTCGGAATAGTCTGTAAGAGATCAATGTAAAGTGGGCCCTCACAGGATGCATTATCTTCCGGCTACTTTACTCTTTACTCGCACCTTTCATGCACTAACTGCAAGCCGCAGGTGACCTCAAGATTTCATTCATGAATACAAACAGCCAATCAAAACTCAGTATGTATTTACTAGTATACCATTCAGCCAATGAGAGTGAGGCCAGCTTTCACACGCTTTCTTTGTTAGTGTGCAGTGTGATATCCCTGGTTTCTCCTTTGGGATTGACTGTATCGGTGTTTTACCCTGTTTATGCGGTTTCTTTCTTATCTCAATATTCCAGGATAAGCAACATCCTGTCCAATTACACGCTGACTGCTGACTCAAACATTATCCATGTCTCCATCTAGAAAATACCACATGACTCAGGTCAGCGGCTTCTCGCTGCCGACCCATTGATCTGTGAATTGATAATTGATGATGACAGGATGGAAAATTTTCAATGGTTGAGTTTAATAAGTGCATCAAGGGTTTGGCCTGCGCTAGATTACAATCGATGTGATCTCATCATAAACAAAACACATTTTCTGTTACTATTAGTACAAGTATAGAACGTTTTCTATAGTTCTGCTTAAGATTTTCATTCATAGCTGTGCACGCATTTTACATGTATACAGAAATACTACTAGTCTCCCACCGTGTGATCTTTCCTATCAGCCAAACCACAAATCTCCAATACATCAGCATTGTAAGGGTATCTAGCTTGTTTGTGTTCTGTTTTTGTCAGCAAATTGAGCTAAGATTTATCCAATGCGCAGTGTCTTGTGCAATGGTTCAACCAATGTTATCATTCTGCTCTATTCCTAGCCCATCAATGCTACCTCAACAAACAAATCGTTATTTATCAAGGGTATTCCAATGCAAAAAATACCAAGCCATGGCTCCACGCTATACTATTCAGGCACTATTCAGGCGCGACTGATAATATCATCTACTAGTGAAATTATCTCTTCTCAGTTCCACCGGTCTGTATCCCATGGAATGATCAGGCGTTTTTATAATCCATCATATCTCTGTATGTAAGTAATGGATTATATTCCTCATCAGATCCTTTTTGGCTGAGCGCAGTTGGTGAGCTGGTAACTTCGTTGGTGTGAAGGCAAGCTCGCTTCTCATTGGCTGGTCATTTATAGTCTAGTTAGAAGTATTGAGGATCTTGGTGTAGTAGCGTCTTGGGTAGTGGAGCGTATGGTTTGGCTAGTCACTAGCATCTCATCTAGACATGACTTTGGCTGGCGCACAGACGACATCCACCAGGCCTCTTCCTAATATTACCATCACTATTAATGAGAATATCTATGACTATATTGAGGACAATTCTCAATCTGCAGGTATGAGGCTTCCTAGGTCGGGTCGTGAATCAGGCTTTCTCGATCACTTTAGCAATGCATATTGCACATGACAGCCTTCTGGCTACCTATGGATATCGGTAGAAAGGACTGTACAGTAGTACACCATCGATGTAATGTTTGCGTGGGTCGCGAGATATGGTATTTGCTATTGTCTTGCTCGGGTCACTGCTGGTTTTGCCTGGATATCAGTTGTGAACGCATGTGAAGTACATGTTGGTTATATATCACCACATGCTCAGGCATACCCTGACTTTAAGCTGTTAATAAAATCTATTAACTTTAAACACAGCAAGATACTGGTATGGAAACCTTCACCGTTTAATGCGATACACTCTGCACTGTACAAGTTATTCAGGATCAGCTAGGCAACTGCTTGTGCATGCAGAATATTAGATTTGCATGAGTCGATTAGACTGAATTACTGGGTGACGTTTAGGACACCCCATCATTGCAGCCTCGCTAAAGAGTGTAGGCTAATAGTGAATCACTTGAAGCATTTTTGCATCTGTTAAACGACTGCTTAGTTACACTGCTGTTGGTGTGAAGGGATGGGCTGGTCTGTTTTATGGGGATGAGCCATTGCACAAGTGTTCTTATTCCATTAAGATGTCTCTATCACCAATTAATCCCCTCATATCCACGCCAGGATCTTACAGCACTTGTCACCCATGTCAGACGGACCATTGCACAATGGAACTACCCTACATTGCTGGTCAGAATTGTGACACCACATTCAAGCACCTGATATACATGTCATTTTGTAGATAACTCTAGCGTTACAAGTGGTGGACAGGTACTTCCCTTGACACCATTGTCGGACCAGAAGATGTTAGAATCCTTTCTACACATCATGAGATCAAGCCGTAGCTCTTTCATAAACTTCACTCAACAACACGGAATCCCACAAGGTTTGTATGTCTTCTTTGCAGGTGCCCACCCGGATCCTCAGGAGTCCCCAAAGGGAATAGAGCCATGTGATTTCAGGCTTAAACCTATTAAAATTCATAATTAAAACTAGGTTCAGTACCAGTGGTATTTAAACTAATGGTAATAATGAGTAAACATGCTGCATGTGGTTTTATGGCTTGCTTTCTGGAATACCTCACAGATACTGTAACTGGTACTAACTAACTCTAGCTTGACTCATTTTTAATCTTTGAGCCGAGAGACTATCAATCATCTTTTCATGAATTAAGTTGATATATGACGGTGCATAGTTCAGGCTCTGTGGCTCGTCGCTTGATTATCACAAGTTACGCAACAGACAGCGGTGTGGCCTCCTTCTCAGTCAGACATCTTCTGTGATTTTATGTGTACAATAACTACTTCTAGATCCCGAATTCTGGCAGCCCCATCATGTGCGGGCATGGCTCGACTGGGTCCTAAGAGAATTCAACATGGAGGGTCAAGTTATGATCGAGACCTACGCTCAGTACTCTGGCCACGATCTACTCAAAATGGGCAAAAAATCCTTCTGTGATTTGTCGCCGCCTAACTACGCTTGTGATATAATATGGGAACATCTCATGATGCTTCGACAGGGTCAGTATGATCAGGGTAACTAACGGGCAGGTGGGGACGCCCTCGTAATAATCTATTCCCGCTCCTTGCCACCTGGTTTGGCTATCCCTCTAATTTCTAACTGAGCATGGCCGAGAAAATACCAATCATTTGGGCCAAGATTATCATCTCGAATTTGAGAGCAGTGGTTTTTCATGGCTACCCCAGATGGTGGCTACACCTGTATTGTTGTAAACCTAGTCTAACGTATGATTAGGGCAGAAATTTGTTACAGCTCTATCCAAGACTAATAGTTAAAAGTAACTATGGTTACATCAGCTAGTCTTCAACTGGTCTGTCAAGATACTATTGATACACGTTTTTATATCAAGTGATGAAGAATATGCCCATAAATCTGTATCAGGTTATTAAGCTACAGATTCGAATCTACTGATTCTGTGTGCACTCTGTAGCTCTATTATTTTTATTACCTTATGAGTTCTTGCCATATTCAGGCTTCCACGCTTATGCCTGTGAATGCGCTATAGCTGTTAGTCAGGCCCCAGTCAACGAATGTCGACTGACTCTTAGCCAAAGTAGCCTTTTAATTATAGTTGCATTATAATTATTACAGAATTAGAATCACAACGAAATGCTGCCGCAGCTATGATGATGAACCAACAAAAGTTCAACGAAGTCAGCTCAACTAGTTCTATGAGCCCCGCTGACGAAGAAAAGCAAGGTAACACAACTCCCAGTTTTTAATCTAATACATTTGAGATTAATTTTCCGTTTGGATTATCCGCCCGATAACGCCTCTCGAGGCTCCCACCTTTATTGGTTTGTTGTGACAGAAAGGCATATGAATGATTGGTG
>Ga0224501_10002996_pt1 | contig 13298 bp, 8 predicted proteins | sample SF_Oct11_sed_USG_4_FD_169105 | JGI IMG/M metagenome (GOLD analysis project Ga0224501, IMG submission 169105) | Sediment microbial communities from San Francisco Bay, California, United States - SF_Oct11_sed_USGS_8_1 | ecosystem: Environmental > Aquatic > Marine > Sediment | place: USA... | reverse complement strand
GATTGAACTGAGCGCACAATAATCTCTTGAATAGATTTCCCTTAAATCGATGTGTCACAAGTCCACTCACCAGAATGGGTGAAGATGTTGACTGTCCATTGTAAAGGGTCAAAACAATGTTGCAGTCCAAAATTCTTCCTTTGTCGAAATCTATATCAAATACACCCCCGTTCGAATTGTGCAGTCGTAGTTCACAAGCAGTTCTAGGAGTAAACAGGCCTAGTAAACTCCGTGATTTCACAGTAACTTCATCTCCTCCCACTTGTATGTAACCAGTATTGTCACAGTCTGAGCTGTCCATATAAAATGTTCTGTCTGTAATGTAAAGTAGTCACATGGTTAATGGCATCCATTCCACCAAGAGATGATGCCCCTTCTAGGGAAGTTTCAATGCCTGGATACAGAACACAGTGAAAGATGGCTATGCCCAGGGCAAACTCTACTCTACCAGCTATAGAGTACCCGCTGGCTCAGTGTGCGGTATGGTGCTACAAGGCTACAAGACTGAAATGAGTGAGTCCCGGGAAGTTGGGTGTTTCTACACACAATAAATTTGGTTGTCACATGGAAAGAAAAAATTAAATATAGTAAAGAGACATAAAGGTATATGTAAAGGTATGTGACTAGGTAGTATTAAGGCAGAGTTCTCTGGCATGGACACTTGACACCTCAATTCTCCTCACCAAACTTGTTGGCTGTCTTAAGATTCACTATCAGCCATTGCTAGAATTGGTGATGAATACTGCTCTGTTATTCGTAAAGGAACCTACCTGCATAGGAAGCAGCTATTCCTAACAGCAGAAGAAGACATACGCTGTACTCCATGTTAGCCTGAGCTGACTTGATTGGTGTTAACCTCTACCCACTAAGCAAACGTTCTTGCTAATGATCTACACGAGTAGTGCGTTGGCATGGCGATATGAGTAATCAATGCGATGTATCAGTGACTCCCCAAGTTACCTTGCCAACATTAGCCAAAACCGCCGTGGCCAAAACAGTAATGCCATGGCGATTGCGTTTGTAACCGAGGTATTTTATTAGCAAACATTACCAGAAATAGCAACGGATATTCTACTAGCAGCAGATAAAGCATGGCGTGAGTGTGAGTCATTATTCTTCTTTTAGACTCGTTCACACTTATGGACCAAAAATAGGCACTGGTAATTTTGGCAGTTGCGTATATCAGAGCTCTTCTGACTCTGCCATATATTAAATATACACAAGAAAAGCACACACGTAGAGCTAACTGATGTTCTGTACATAAACAAAAAACAAATAAAACAAAACTGATTTCGCACTCCAGTCTATCTACAATAGGTCTACTGTCCCAGTGACATTATCTTCCTTCATGTCACTGATTATCCATATGAACAGCGAAAAGAAACTGAGTCTATAAAATCATTATTAGTATCCATGACCGTACCCCTGCGCCTGGCCATAATGTCCGTGCGGGAAGCCGTGTACTTGAGCTACAGGTCCCTGTTGAGGGTATGCATATGCCTGTGGTGGGTTCGCTGAATATACATATGGAGGCGGTGGATCCGGATCGGACCTGTGATGTTTACCCGGTATATAGCGCATCACTCTCTCTGAAATACCACAAGGAGAATGTGAAAAAAACCACTTGTCTTCTGATAAGTGAGCACAATGTATTTACGTATCTGCTTCCAGGATGCATTGAGAATTGGGTATTAAATTGAATTATAAGCTGATCCCTTGAACTGAATGCCTGTGTGTAACATGGTTCAGCAGGACCTGCATATGTGACATAAGGAACCAAATGTTGTGTTGTTTTCAGTTGGGGTTTCACTACTCTTGTAGACCATATCAGTTAATGGATGATACTCGATGGCTAAATACACATTGGTAATGGTTTTTTGTGACTTCATCAATCTAGGTTCTAGATCCATAGGTATAGGGATGTGTCAGTTAGGAATCCAAGGATATACACAATTACATCTCATGTAAAAGAGGAATGTCGCGAATGATGTTCTAGAATTCTGGATAGAACACCTATAACTACTAGTTTTTATTGCGATTGCAAGCAGTGTCGGTTTGCTCTAAGCATTGGCCTGTTATTATTCTCGTTATACCTACCCCCGAGCTCAGCACCAGCTGGTCCTCGTCGGCCATTCGCACCCCTCTTACATCCGAGACAGACACAAATTGGTACACCAATGCATGACAGCACCACCAACACAACAACCACTATCACTATTATCATCAGACCTTTACTCAGCTTCCCCTCTTCTGCACTGGAACCTGCAAAAAACCGTGCTAATGACTTTATTTACTACTCAGCAAACTAAAATACAGTTTACATGAGGGCATGCAAAGAGACTTCTCCTGTAGTCGGGTTTGTGTTGACACAATAAGAATGTCACATATGCGCTTGGAATGCCTGCAGCTCACTGTCTTTGAGGAATGTTACTAAAAATAAAATGAAAATGGTGGAAAAGATATGTCAATAAATAGTAATTCCATAATACCATTGAGGCTAAAAATGTTTAAGATTGTAAGCCATTCAAGACGCAGTTTTCATCTCCATGACTCTAGTTACTCAGCTATTGCATTCAGGCGAATTCATTTTGCGTTGGACCTATACATATACAGTCTTTGACCAGTATACATTCATGTCTCTCAACTGTCTACTGGGCAAAGTCCCCAGCTGCACTCGCATTGCTTAAAAGTTTAAATTATGTAAGTTGTTTGACTAGGCATTCAACATATACTGACTAGGATAGACAGGGTCCAAGATTACTGAGAATTGTTCAGAGTTCTCCCCAGTAAGCTTCATAGTTATCTCTTTGCTATCTTTCCAGTACATTTCTGTCCCCTCTTGGCCACATGTGTATTCCTGCAACAACAATGAAAATGGGTAAATTCTGAGGCAGCGATGTAGTGTGTGGGGGAGGGGGGCACTGGTGACCCTGTAGCTAGTCAAGTATGGATATAGTGTGGTATTCCTTCCCCTGTGCCCCACCGCTAGAGTTTAAGCACTGGGTCCCCACGTGACTATGAGCTCACCGAGTTACTCCCTGCTCCTACTTCTCCAGAACAAGTCTCCAGCTTTGGAGGTCTACGTATAACAACAAGAAAGCAAACAAATAAAGCTATTAGAATTTATGACAGCCTCAGTCTTACCAGAGTACAAGCATCGCAATCTGATTGTATGTTGAGTGTACTTTCACATGACAGGCTTCCCTCATAACTTATGAATATTCCTTCAGCTGTTGTGTCTGTCAAGGTGATACTGAGGGCACAGGATGGATGACTGAATGTAGCCGAAGTGATGGCCAGTCCAGACTGAGTGAGATCGAGTGAAGTTTCATTTTCACAGAGTTCACCCCCTATGCAATACATAGTACAGCTCATATAGCAGCATGCATGTCCTGGTGTTATTGACAAGCTCATCTTCTTTACATGGATAGCATCATTGAGTGACACTGACCCTGAACTTGATTGCAGGATGGTCTATGGGGAATGGAGAAACTGAAACTGAGTCTTTGATCCAGTATTTTTACACGTGTGCGTGCCCCGTAGAGAAGGACACTATATATCATGTTCCTTTAATAAACCTTGCGATCAGAATTCAACGAGGATGGAATCACAAAGGTTTAGCGTACTATTCAACATACCGCTTCACCAGCGATTAGTAAATTACACATGAAGAATTTATAGGGTGTTTTCTGTGTCCTACGACTGACTATGTATCGAAGATACGTACCAACAATGGGGGTATAGAGGAAACACAACTTTTGTCATGGATTTGATTCAATCTTCATAAGAGATTCCAGCTATGTCTATATGGTCTACCGTCAAAGCTACCAGCCAAGTTCTGTTGCACTGAAGTTGAGTGTGCACAATGGCCAAATATGAATACCGACTTAGGTGGTGCTTATTCATCCCATCCCAGGGTTTCAGCATACCTGTGATCCTGCTTTTTTGAGTTGTGTTTCAAAATATTTAGATCACTTTTTCACATAGTGCGTTTATTGTTCAGTAACTAGTTGAATAACTTACCAGTAGATAAGAGGAGTAGTCCATTAAAAATAAAGAGATAGCTTACATAAGACGCCTTCATAGTTACTGAGTTCTGCTATACGCTAAACTAATCACTACTAGCTAAAATCTCCCAGCAGATGAGATCTGCGCATGCAGCGCTAATGACTCATGATCATGCGCAGCAGGCGCATGGCTCACGTTAGCATCTTGATAGATCAACACGAATTGATATGGTTCACCGGACACGGGTAGAAAACCCATTTTATTAAAAAATAATCACCAAGGCATTTTCAGCAAACATTATTTTGGTATATAGTTGTTTATTTCATTTAATGATAGCTCTTTTACATGTAGGTGTGTGTATATGACTATTTTGCTTCTGTAATTTTAGGCTTTAATGTAACTCAGACATGGGATGCCTTGGTAGGATGCTTCTTTTGCCGATATGTGGAGTGATTGGTGGCCTCCTAGTACCTCCTGTGTCCTTGTGAGCTCCTACTGTGCAAGATAAAATGAGTACAAACATCAGGAGATAACCACAATGGTGCATGATAATTGGTGCAGCAAGAGCCACATAAATCAGTGGCGGTTCATATCCGGACTATTAGACCCTGGTTTTGCCAGGCTCCCAATGTGAGAATGGACATAAGTCTCAGTTCTTTCTGCTTTAGAATAAAATGGCTGTGCCCCCCCCCCCGCCTATAGAAGGTTTTGTTATATTTCAGCAAGTTTCATAATTTAAAGATCTGTGATTATTCTCTGGCCGGTATGCCTGAATACCAGGTAATGTTTTTCTATTTCCATGGTTGATAGGACTGGTATCCCGGTAAAATATTCTTTATGTTAGGCTGTTACTGCAAGCTATATTGTGCAGATGGTGACTAATCATGAATCACAAAAAGGATACATCTATATGTATGTCATGACATTTGTTACCATTAAGGAAGGCGCAGTTTTGCTCTATTTCTTTATTATAACTTTTTAAGGTGTCGGGGCGCTTTCTAAGGGCTCAGGGGAGGATAACTCTATAGGATCACTCTTATTCGTCTTAGCCAGGTGATCCGGGTCTTTAGTATGTGGCGGGTGGTGGGACAAGTAAAGCAGTAGAAGTCTACTACTACTGCTTTGCTCACCCCACCACCCACCACTACCCCGAAGAGCCAAGCCACCTGACTATAATCATACTTACCTAAATTGTACACAATGATAATTTATAATCTAAATGTGAAGCTATCCGGATCAACCTAGCGCATAAAACTTCTAAGTCTGGTAACTTACTTGCTTTAGCCCCAGGTAGAAATTTGTCCCAGAAGTGACACTCCACTGATACTAACAGCATCAGGCAGCACAGAATAAATAGCTGCACCTTCATGATGTGTTACAGGGAAGAAAATGATGCCTGGTCGCATTACCGCTATGGGAATCATCACGGCTGGTTCTTATCATTATTATCTCAGTATGAGGAGTGTTTCTGGTAAATGATTTCATTTCACCGGAACTTAATGACAGATATATGTAGATATTTACATAAACAAAATATGCTTCAGGTTTCGCTTCATAGAATTGAGCAATTTTTACATTTCATGCATGCGTTATAGCCCTATGAAATTTTGAGGGCTCTGGAAGAGATCTAGCCAATCAGTGCATACTGTGATAGGCTCGTTTCACAATTTTATTTAGGTTGCTAGTTTCGCAGATTTGCAGTTTGCTCCATGTGAGTCATGCGCGAATCGGCCACAAATTTACGATCGTGTGACAGGCCCTATCAATCCAGACACGATTACACATAGTATTGCTATACACTTGTGACCTTGTGACCATTTTCCGCGCTTTTAGTAAGTGATTTTGTCAATACGGGAGCTTTATGAAAGCAATAGTTATAGATATTGCTATCACACATAAGAATAAAAATATGCTTCAATGCGATTCAAGCTCATGAAAAAAAATTCTTTTGGTATCATCCCTGCATTGCTGTGATTTCTAACTGTTTGTGTTGACATGATATGATGATTGGCGAACTGTTAAACAGACAGTTTGGCTATTTCTTCTTCCTGCCAATAATAGGAGCGAATGGAGGACTATGAGTTCCTCCCAGGTTCTTCTCATTGCCACCATGAACTGAAAGAAAATATATATTTCTCAATAGCCACTCAATTCAGAGAGGAATTATCATCCGAGTTATATACATGTTTTCCAAAATTATTGAGTGGACTATCTGCATGGGTCAATCACTATTGGTTAAAGGATGCCCAACCATACACAGAGTTGCCTTTTTTGGGTCATGTATATAATGACTCCTCGATTAGAAAAAATCATTGGAACAAAATGATCTGTCCTTTAGATTAAGGGTCATTTAAGTGTAGACCCTTTATAGTGCAGTGGTATTGGCATAGAGGCCTGGCCTCGCAACAGTGAAAACCTGAATCGGGTCATGGTGGGTTCGCGTTGCGAATGCGTATTCCTCACATTAATCGCAGCTCAGTATCTAAACCAGCAACTATAACAGTGAGTATATCATATAAGAAAAAAAGTATAGATCTGTGCATAATATTAAAAAACAGATTGGCTATCAGTATCAGTAAACTTTCAACAGAATTAATTTCCTTTTTAAACGATATTGTTTAAAATAAATGTACATTGTAATTTGTCTTTTTCCTTGTGAATCATTACCTGGTGATGGAAGAATCTGTGCCCAGTTTAAAAGCTGTTCCGCACACTTTCTGTCGGCTGAGATTCCATAAATCAGAAACACAACCAGAAGTAGGGTCGAAAATAACCTCATAGTGATGAAACCAATCACATATGTGCCTCGAGCGATGATACTAGGCACAAGATTATCGCCGATATACGTTAACACTCGTGAGATAAAACAGCTGCTACACGGATCCATAGCTACGCTCGATGTTCTGCTTTCCAATTCTAGTGGTGCCAAGGTTATGATGGCACTTGGATTTGTAATACAGCACATGCACTCAAATTATCTCTGCTACAATCACTAATCTAGTTACACCCGCATATTTCTTGAGTCTATACCCCTGCTCCTAAGAACCTCAGTATGGGCAAAGAGGATGGCATACGGAAGGTGGCTATACTTACCCTATCTGGTACGAGGGTGTTATACAATATCTTTGTAGAAGAGTGAGGGTAGACCATAGAAATATACCTATCGATGGTGTAGACGCTGATTTATCCTACTATGACCCCTCTTTTTCAACCTCGATGAATCATAATGTAACGGTTCCAATTAACGGGGAAAGCCTTTTGGTCCAAAAGGGTCTGAACTGACTGATCTTGTGGTTCACCTGATTCTAGCGGCATGGGAGAAATCTATTGATGTCATGCGCCAGATGGGGGAAAATCTAGAAAGTGGACATATTTGAATATAATGACATCAATGCATCTTGGATCACTTCAATGTAAGTTATATTCCGTGCGCCCATTGCAGTGTAGTGATTAGTCAGAGGGTTGTATCAGTGACATATGTCACTGGTTGTATGTGCGTGCTATGCTTGATGGATAATCTCGACTCGGCTGGGTCCTGATGGGCGGTAGGACTAGTGAAGCACAAGTTCTTTTGTTTTGTTCACCCCACCACCCACTGCATGCCGAAAACCCAGGTCACCTGGCCATTCAACAATTCCACTCCAATATTTTAGCTAGTCACAGCAATGCAAAAGAGAAGATAAAATTTTTACGGTTCCAGGGTCTCCTTTAAGTGTCTACGAAATGCAAGCCAAGATGAAGATGTAGATTATTGTAAGTACGGTAGGTTCAGCTTGTTAGGATAATAATTTTCACAACAGATCTGTACATGATTCTGAGTTTCAGCAGGTAATAAATATTAAATTCCTGAAATCTGCAACCATTCTAACAAGTACTTGCTAGTGTCACTAAGATAAGAGCCCAGTGTTTCACGGGGAATGTCGGTATTTTGTCCTTTCGATTCGAGGTGAGGTAACTCGGGATAGTCATTGCTAATAGGTGCGTTTCATGATGTAATAAGTTATACCTCCTACAAGTCTACTCGGTGTCAATCGAACCGTCTACAAAACAGCGATGGAGGAACAGATATGTGCAACACAGATTGGTGAGTCATTTTGATTTCTGTTGCGTTTATGACTATATCTATGATGTCATATCTGTACGCCAGGTTCATTACTCATAAAGAAGAGCATCCTTCGCGCTCGAGCTTGAAGTCGTGGAGATTCGGGCATACTAGATGTAGACATAGCTGATGTCGTGGAACCATTTCTTTTCAAAGATTTAGGATCAGCTTGGCAATGCGTTGCCTACAAGTAGAAATAACCTTTCAACGTAGGCATAAAATTGTTATCAATAAGTGCAGCGCATTGCGGGGAAGTGAGCTCTAGGTTCCGTCAAGAAATAAAAATAAAATGGCGCTATATCCTATAGTCCTCCATCCGCATGAGATAATGAACAGACCAAATAGAGATCATAAAATGGGATCGAGTGTCTTCCAATAACTGTGTCCAGTCACACGGAGCATGAGAAGCCAGCGAGCCACGATGCAGTTCACTGGTGAATGAACTGAAAGTCAAACCAAGGTGCATTAAACCAGATCGCCATAAATGCGTTAGATGACCGAGCCACATCTGAGAAGCACTGCGAATGGCACCAATTTTTGGATTGTGCAATAGGCATACAAACATATATAGATCTATATGTCTTTGGGTATTGCGTGCTCACTAAACGGAAACCCTTCCACTCGCTTCTGTCCCAGATATGATGCAATCACTAACATACACGTACATATGGGGATAAGGCATCACTAAGCGGATCTGTCCGCTCATTCAAGTGCTAAAAACTAAACACAAACCACAATAACAGTAACCATAATCAGCTTTTAGAAACCTTACATACAAATAAAATCCAATCTCTGGTTTACGCTGTGGGAAAGAACATTGGGATAAATAAGAGACACTGAAATTGAGCCTTCTCAAAGCCATTTCTATTTCTTATTCCCACTTTGGTCAATGTTAGTAGGAGTTGGTTAAGAGGTGACCTGATGTTTCGACAAGGTGAGGATAGCTGAGGTTTCATAATCTTTTGCGTGCCCTACCGGATATCAGGTCACCTAGTTAGTAGTCAGTTAGTTAAGCATGCTAGCAAAAACCCAATTGAGCAATAGGCCGATTTCCACGCAGGATTAGCGAAGCATTTATCACCTGCCCCTATCGCTTTAGAATCATCAGTTTCATCAGTGCCTTAATGGGAGGAAAACTCCATAAAGATGTGCCTGTTTTCTTCGCCTAAGTGACCTGGCTTTCTGGCACGGATTGCGTAGAGGGGCTACCTGCACCAAGGAAAGCCAACTCACCTAGTTGAGAAGAAGCTAGGAAAGCAGCATAATCATAAAGTCTGTTGAGGCAAACCAAAGAGGGCCGGGTAGTATCCAGTCTCTTTGGTATGCCTCAATACACTCTACCTCTCCCTGAGAAACGGAGATAAAAGCCGAAAGTCTTTGGTTGAAAGTAACTGAATCACTATTGCTAGAACCATTTCCCAAAATAAGACCAGTGTTACTAGTAAGTATATTGGTAAAAGTCTCACCATTAGAGTGACACTCATTTGCCTGGAACCATGACATGATTAGGATTGCGGGGGTCCGCATGCTTAGCTAGGGAAGCATCCATACATGACATCCCTATTGCACGCAAACACACTAAGGTGACTTCTACTTTATTTGGTTCATTATACCTGCAGGCACAAGGTTGCCTGTGAGAGCATTTTGTGTTCAGGAGTAAGTTAAGTTGATTACATTTGGCCCTATGCAGGCATGCTCTTAACTGTAAGCGTAGCAGACGATCAGTTGAAGTTTCACTGTACAGTTGTCTAACAGGGTTTCAAATTGGTCTATTTTTAAGTACGATAAAACCTATGACACGGATGATTTCTTTTCTGTTTCTTCTGTTACTCGGATATAAAGTGATGGCTACATGTATGTGATACAGGACTTGTGACATTTGTTGAGCAATTGCGCATAATATTGCTTTTCATCGAGTCCATGAGATTGATATGAAAGGATTGTGGCATAAATTGGTGGATCGCCACACAATAGGGTCTATAAGCTTGCTTTCTGTTCCTTGGTCGCTTTCCTGCGAAAGAATAGTTTGATCCTGTGGCGTGGATTGGTTCGACTAAATCTTACCGCATCATTCTCTTTTCCAGCGCCGGGTGAGATTCTCTCAGAGGTCAAGGATGAAGAGCGACTGGAGCAGGAGGACCCATCACTACTGAGGTTATCGGATGGCGCCACTGTCAGCTGAGTTCGCGTTGCGCCACGAGAATTTAGTAAGATACTCTGCATCAACTCACAAAGCCGCTTAAACCGGCGGATCGGGCCTACATAAAACGAGGTTTACATACGTATATTTGCAGTCTTAATCTTCTTTTGTATTTTGGTGAGTATCTGGGGTATGCAGGAAGTAGCCAATCAACTCAGGGACCCCTGATTTCTGGCTCAATTCATTGACTTTGGCTATACCACAAACATCATTTCTGTGGGCTACTTCGCTATCCGCTCCATGAATCAGCTAGTACAAGGTGATACTACCCAACAGGCAGCAGCTCAAGATAACTGAATCAAACATTTTCCTCACCAGAGAGTAGCAGAAAGTTGATATAAAATGTTCCTTCGTGTTCCTTTGACTGGATGATGTCTACTTGAAACTTGATATTCCGATTGAACATTGAAGAGTTGCCACTTCTTCTAAACTCTGCTCTAAACATAGTTGGAGAGACAACCGTGTGAACTATATCCGGAGTCTACAACATAAACAAGGGCCATGGTCTGGGATCTGAAACTTAACTAGGTAGATTTTAAAATAGCTAGATATTTTTCACCTACTTACACAACACTTAAATTGATTACATCATACCAGCAATACCGGCAACTCGTTTGTGCCCTTAAGGAGATGTGTCTGTGATACATGATTTACATGTATCGAAACCAATTTGTGTCATTTAGTCCAAGGTCGATATTCCTACTTTATTCACACTGCCAGTGTATAAGTGACATATAGATAAAAAGCTAAAACTATGATAAAAGTATAAAGATGCGCAAGTTCAAGCTAAACGAAATTAATCTGCTATAACAATTTGTTTTCTATTTTTAGCTCAATGACCCTGACCAGCATCGGGCAGACCTGAGGGCAGAAGAGGCTATATTGCCTCTTCCTTTTGTCCTTTCAGTGGGATTGTGGCAGCCAACTGGCAGCAAAGATAACTTACAGATAGGAAAGCATGGACGATATCAGCCTTTACTTGGTTTAGTTGCTTGTTTCTAATAGTGACCGTATGTCTATATTCCTCCTTCTCCATACCGACCATATTAGCAAACCATGACTTTTTTGTCATCCTGCAATGTATATAGATATTTATACATAAACGAATAACGCAATGGGTCAGAATAGTCATGAGTAGCTTCGGTGATAAGTCAATTGGAATATAACACGCACTCCTAAGCTTGAATTGTGTGTCACATTGCTTTGCTGCACTGGAGCAGGACCATAGTGCATTCTGACTGCACATATATCAAACACACGCATCCAAGAGAAATGAATCGTATGGTGATGGTGTGTGACATAATGAAGTAGGGATCATGGGATAGCACAGTGGCAGAACGGTGGAATGCATTTGCAAGGAACCTGGATTTGTACCATGGCTATGGTGGGCTCTTGTTGTGGGTATGAGCTCCCCACATCAATCTTAGGTAAAAAACAAGCCTCACTATGAGGTGAAGCATACCTAGTGCTCTACCACCGAGCTAGCACTTACTCTGGTGAGGAGTCAGGAGTCATAGAGACATCTTCCACCACAGGTACGGCCACCTTCCTCCGATGAAACCGCGGCGTTCCCAGGAAACTGTTCTTTATCGAGTGTAGCCTAGTTTTCCAGCTGTAATCTCCGGATGCATTTCGTGGGGAGAGAGGGGGCGTGGCGCTAGGGCTGTGACCCGGCGTTGACTTCGGCGTGAGGTTAGGTGTACCGCGAGCGTTAGCCGACACGGATCGATGGCGATGAGGCAGACGAGGACTCGGACTCGGTGATACTCCTGGAGATGAACAGGTCGAACTAAGACTCGCCTTTCTCCTGAAACATTAGAAAGTATTTTAATTACCTCTATTGAGAATTGACATCAATTATTTTAATTATAGTCTGGGAGATTGGATACTAGATTTGGAAACAGTGGCAACTTTTGTTGCATCAGACTTTCAGATATGTTTGATTACAAAAAATAGCCGACCAAAGTGACTTCGGTTTCAAGTTTTGAATTGGGAGACTCTGGTCTCAGTGAGAGATGTGTAAATAGGGTTTCCAGATTGACTCTCAACCGTCCCCCCCCCAGGACATTGACCTCCAATCGTCATGATCCATGTCATGCTGTTGGGTCAAGGCCATCCCTTGTGAGCTAGTGCGGCTGACACTTGTGCAGTTCTCCCTCACTTTAAACCAATTTATGCACAAGTTAGGATTTATCATAAAACAACATCCACTAACCCACTGCTTCACCGCATTACTTCTAAAGTCCATAAACATGTGTGGGAAGACAACTCACATTCTGTGGACGGTTAATGCTCTTCGTGGCATTGCAGGGGAACCCTCACTGATATCTCCTAGTGAAAGAGATGCTCCGCAGTTATCTCCCATCGGATTATGATCTATACGCTTTCTTGGTGGGTCTATTAAATAAATATCGAATTACATAAGCGCAAAATACATACTTTAAAAGTAACAAAGATATAACCATTAATGAAGATAATTTTTGGAAGAGCCATGACTAAGTGTTTAGAATGTGGTAGTTATGAGTTTGAATCTCAGAAAACCACTGGTGGTGCAGGGAACGGCATCCGGTATTCGTTCGTTCCCGAGCCGCGAAAAAGTCACCTCGTTAACTGGGAAGAAAACTTCTTGACCCTGCAGAGGGACTAGTTTTTTATACTATGCCATGCTATTTAAGGGACCTACTAACCCGGGGTTTGTTAGAGCGGTAGGAGTTGGGAATAATATGAGGAGCTCATTCTCACAGTGGGCGCTCAGTAGGAGCTAGGAGTTATGTGAGGACCTCATTCTCACAGTGGGCGCTCAGTAGAACCTAGGAGTTATGTGAGGAGCTCATTCTCACAGTGGGCGCTCAGTAGAACCTAGGAGTTATGTGAGGAGCTCATTCTCACAGTGGGCGCTCAGTAGGAGCTAGGAGTGATGTGAGGAGCTCATTCTCACAGTGGGCGCTCAGTAGGACCTAGAAGTTATGTGAGGAGCTCATTCTCACA
>Ga0224501_10002995_pt1 | contig 13302 bp, 10 predicted proteins | sample SF_Oct11_sed_USG_4_FD_169105 | JGI IMG/M metagenome (GOLD analysis project Ga0224501, IMG submission 169105) | Sediment microbial communities from San Francisco Bay, California, United States - SF_Oct11_sed_USGS_8_1 | ecosystem: Environmental > Aquatic > Marine > Sediment | place: USA... | reverse complement strand
ATTTAAGCAAATCGGCCTGAAGGCACATGGCGATTTTGATGCAATCGGAGCCGCAGCAAAAAACGGGGCATCAGAAGATGAAATCATACAAATGCTATCGCAGAGTATGAACGGCTGTGTAAGCTGCCATGCGCAATATCAGATAGAAACGGAATAAGCCAGATTTTTCAGATTGTACTGTAAATTTTCCTGCAGCTTTCTTAATTCATTTTATCAATAACTCAAATGAAAAACTTCATTCATTTATTGATTGCAGTTTTTTAAATGCTTTGCATCGGAGTATGTAACGTATTCTGAGAAAACTAGAATTGATGCCTGCCAGCTCCGATGACTGCAGAGATGGCAGGATGATTTCTCAGTAAGTTAAAATCGTTCCACAGATTCTGTATAACGGAAATTACCGTCTTCGTCTCTTTTTACAATTTCCGGCTCACTTCGTTCCATTTTTTCCTGGCCTTCCGGCAGGATTCCAAGCTTTCGCTCTTCTTCCACAACCTGGAGGATGGTTTTTACTACTGCATCCGGTGTAACAGAAAGAGATTCAATGCCGCATTCCACAAGGAACTGAGCAAAACCGGGAACAGAGGAGGGAGCGTCGCCGCAGAATCCCATATGCTTTCCTTTCCTGTTTGCAACTTCGATGACAGTTTTGATAAGAATTTTTACTGCTTCATTTCGTTCGTCATAAATGTGCGAAACAAGTTCTGAATCTCTATCCAGTCCCAGAGTGAGCTGCGTAAGGTCGTTTGAACCGATGGAGAATCCGTCAAAGACATCCAGAAACTGATCGGCAAGAATTACATTGGCCGGAATTTCGCACATAGCATATATGCGAAGATTATTTTCCCCCTGTTTGAGGCCGTTGTCCGCCATAACCTGAATTACTTTTTTGCCTTCATCCACGGTTCTGCAGAAAGGCACCATAATGACCAGATTGTTCAGACCCATCTCCTCACGAACTTTTTTTAAAGCCTGGCATTCCAGAGCAAATGCTTCTTTGTAACGGGGATCATAGTATCGGGATGCTCCTCTCCATCCAATCATTGGATTGTCTTCAACAGGTTCAAATTGATCGCCGCCGACTAAATTTGCATATTCGTTGGATTTAAAATCGCTCAGACGGACCACAACATCATTGGGATAAAATGCAGCTGCAATTGTTGCGACACCGTAGGCCAGTTTGTCGGAAAAATAATGGGCCATATCTTCGTATCCCAGTGTCATTTCTCTGATTTCCTTTTTGACTTTTCTGTTTCCGATTTTATGGAAATTCAAAAGGGCAAGGGGATGGCATTTAATATAGGAATTGATGATGAATTCCTCTCGGGCAAGTCCCACGCCGCGGTTGGGAAGGCTGTGAAGCTGAAATGCCTGCTCGGGATTTCCCAGATTCATCATAACCTTTGTTTTTGTAATCGGCAGAGATTTTAAATTTTCCTGCAGAATATCATATTTCAGTTTCCCTTCCATTACGCGTCCTTCGCTTCCCTGGGAACAGTCCACGGTCACATTCACACCAGTCGTCACATTCGCGCTTCCGGTCATGGTTCCCACAATGCAGGGGATGCCAAGTTCTCGGGAAATAATAGCTGCATGACAGGTGCGTCCGCCACGATCTGTTACGATTGCTGCTGCAATTTTCATTACCGGTTCCCAATCTGGGTCCGTCATATCTGTGACAAGAACCTGTCCTTTTTCGAATCTGTGGATGTCGCGTACGGATTTAATGACAACCGCTTCGCCCTGACCGATTTTTTCTCCAACGGCACGTCCTTTTGTAAGAACTTTTCCTTCTTCGCGGAGAACAAATTTTTCAATCACATCCATATTGTTCTGTGAATGGACTGTTTCGGGACGGGCCTGCACGATGAAAAGTTCGCCGGACTCGCCGTCTTTTGCCCATTCCATGTCCATGGGCTTGTAGCTTCCTGCTTTTTCTGAATAGTGATCCTCAACAATTACGGACCATTTTGCCAATTTCAGAATTTCATCATCCGAAAGAAGAAATTTTTTACGATCTTCTTCTTTTACATCCACATTCTGCGTTGGGCTGTGCGGATCATCAGTATAGATCATTTTAATGCCTTTACGCCCCAGTTCTTTGCTGATTACGGAGCGAAAGCCCTGTTTAAGAGTCGGTTTGAATACATAGTATTCATCAGGATTGACGGCGCCCTGTACAACATTTTCTCCGAGTCCGTAGGCTCCGGTGATAAAAATAACATCCTGAAATCCTGATTCAGTATCGATGGAAAACATGACACCTGCACCTGCAAGATCTGATCGGACCATTTTCTGCACAACGATGGAAAGACCGATGGAGAAATGATCAAAGTTTTTATCTTCCCTGTAGGAAATTGCTCTGTCAGTGAAAAGGGATGCGAAACATCTTTTGCAGTTTTCAATGATTTTTTCTTCGCCACGGATATTTAAATATGTATCCTGCTGTCCTGCAAAACTTGCGTCCGGTAAATCTTCTGCTGTTGCAGAACTTCGGACGGCAACATCGACATTCTGGGTGTTGTAATGTTTGCCGAGGCTGTGATATGCTTCAATAATTTCTTTTTTGAGATCTTCGGGAAATTCGGCTTCGTTGATGAGCTTTCGAACTTTTCTACCTCTTTCCTGAAGATTTTTTAAATCATGTGTGTCAAGACCGCTCAGTGCTTCCTTTACTTTGTCACGGATCCCTGCTTTGTCCAGAATATAAAAATATGCCTTTGCCGTAATGGCAAATCCATTGGGGACTAAAACTCCTTTATGGGTCAGGTTTTTATACATTTCCCCGAGTGAGGCATTTTTTCCGCCGACCAGAGGGACATCCTCAATGCCGATTTGATCAAACCAAAGAATATGAGCGTTGTTTTTATCCATGATGTTTCCTTCGTTTTTTTTATTTCAGGCAAAACTAAACATAAGATTTTAGCGGACCCGAATAACAGTTACATTGCAGAAATTCAATTGGAATATCTACAAAATTTTTTATATATTGAAATTTTTTTTTATAAAAGTCAAGGCAGGAATTTCATTTAAATTGCGTTAAATATAAAGAATTAATTTTTGCAGAAACTGATTTAAAAATAAGTAAAAGTTAGGGGCGTCTAGCAATAAAATGACATAAATAAACCTTGCATCACATACCGGAAAAACATCCCCGCAGCAGGTACAATCTTTTTTTCTTTACCTGAAGGGCTTTTATCCCAATAAATGCATATATTCCCTTAAAAATTGATTTTATACTTAATAATAGATTATGGATTTCAGTATGGAACTTCTGTTATAACGATAATATTATGTCTTTAAATTTATTTAACATTTCTCATGATGCAATCATTGCAAACAGCATTGAGGGAAAGCTTAATGCTGTGAGGGAGATTTCCAGTCTCTGGAACAGCAAATCTCTAACAAAAGAAAATTCAATAGAAGTTTACGATATTAAAAGCCCTGGACGGCCTGAAGTTATTAAGATTGTTCATAAGACGGACCTTCCAAAACGAAATCTGAATCATCGTGAAGGGATTGGAGCTTTTATTCATGCTCTAACTCATATTGAATTTGAAGCAATACATCTTGGGCTGGATGTCATATTCCGATTCCGCAATATGTCCGAAGACTTTTATTCAGACTGGATCAATCTTACAGAAGAAGAATGCACTCATTTTGAACTGCTGAATGGCCACCTGAAAGAATTCGGTTATCAATACGGAGATTTTCCCGTTCATGCAGAATTATGGGAGCTTGCCCGTTTGAGCAAAAATTCCCTTTTAGAGCGCATGGCTGTCGTGCCGCGGATGGCAGAGGCAAGGGGGCTGGACGTTTCACCGTCCATGCAGAATCGGCTGCGTAAAGCTGGGTATCTGAAAACAGAAAAAATACTTCAGAAAATTTACGAAGATGAAATCGGGCATGTCGGCATTGGAAGTAAATGGTTTGCAGCATTATGCGAAGAGAAGAAGCAGAATTCATTTGATACTTACATATCAATTCTTCATAAATACGGTTTTACAGAACTCCGAAAACCAATTAACAGAGAGGCAAGGCTGGCTGCAGGATTTACGGAAAAGGAACTGGACTATTTTGAAACTTCGCTTAAATAAAGAAGCGAAATTTCCTTTTCAATACCTTTTTGAAAAGCGGTAATGTTTACGACAATAAATTCGCTTTTATTACGGTAAGGAATATTGATTTTGATCTGTCCGGTTTTTTCAGAATAAGTAAATTTTACTTTTTTATTCCGGTTTATAAATTTTCCGCCGATAAATACGTTCAGCTGATTTTTCAGATAAGTTCCTTTTAATTTTACAGTAATTGTATCGCTTTTTTTTAATACGCTTCCCTGAGCCGGGTTCAGGTCTTCAATGAGTAAACTGCGGATAGAAAGTTTTTTTTCGAAATCTTGCATCGAATCTTTACGAATTACAAGATATCTGTTTATGGAAAAGAGATTCTGCCCTGGAAGATTTTCCCCGGAAAAAACTGTAAAAGCGCCCAGGTATCCGCTTTTTACAAGAGCTTCCTGTGAATGATGATTGAAAACTCCGTAAGGATAGGCAATCCACTTTACATCATGCTTTAATTTTGTTCTTATGGAATTCTGGATATTCTTAAACTCTCCAAGCTGCTCTTCTTTTGACATATTATGGAGAAACTCATGCGAAAATCCGTGTCCTTCGATTTCATGCCCTGATCTTTTAATCTTTTGAAGTTCTTTCCAGTTTAAAAATTCGCTGTATCCCGTAGCACTAGGATAAATAAAAAGAACGGCAGCATAATGGTTCTGATTTAAAACAGGATACGCATTTGTATAAAAATTTTTCCACCCGTCGTCAAAAGTAATTAAAATAGGTTTGAAGGGAGGATAAAAATATTTTTTCCCGTTAAGGAAATCATAAAACTCCTGCAGAGAGATGCTTTTATATTTATTTTTCTTTAAAAATTCAATCTGTGCCTTAAAAGCAGTTTTGCCGATTACAAATGGATCTTCCAGCTTTTCTGCAGTTTTATCAGAATAAACACTGTGATAGCTTAGAACCGGCACTCCAATTTTTTTATAAGGTACAGCATTTTTCGCAGTCGAGTGTGCCGGCAGCTTTGTTTCTGGATTGTCTGGAAAAATGGCTGCAGGTGAATGGAAAATAAAAAAAAGAAGAGCTGAGGTTGAAGCAAGAATACTGCAGGAACTGCGGATATCACTATGAATTCTATGAAGTAGAAAAATTTTCATATTTATAAACTACTGATTGTATCGTAAAATTCCAGCTGTATATTGATAGACTATTTTTGAAAAAACAAAACAGCTGATTCAATTGAGGAAGTAAAAAACCGCATTTCAATCCGTCCTTTAATGCGATTTTCGATTCTTTCTTTCTGATTTTATTAGATGATAAAATTTTGAAAAATCAATAAAAACAAAATCAGGGATATGGAAATAGCAGCTCCGTAACGTTCAAAAAAATCAGATTGGGGTTTTAATAAAATAGAGGTAACCTTTCTGATAAAATGTGATGAGAAAATAAAACTCAGAAAAACTGAAAATAAAAGTAAAATCCCTGAAAGAAACACTTCATTGCCTATAGATTCTTTCAGATTGTAGGCAAATCTGCTTTTTAAAAAGAATAAAACAGCAGCCAGGTGCAGAACGTAGGGGTATAAAGAATATCTGCCCGGCACAGAAAGAAAATTCCATCTGATATTCATGCGAAAAAATAAAATAAACAAACTGATGCTAAGGCCAAAGCCGAAAAAATAAATTCTTATTTGGTGAAAAATGGAAGCAGCCGGATTTTCCTCGTTAGCTGAAAATTGATTGAGGACTCTGACCTCATCGCCATTAACCGGAAAATAAAAAGAAATCAGAATTACAGACAGGATAAATAGGGAAGATAAAATTTGATATTGAATATCCTGGAATTTTAAATTTAGATGTCTTTGCAGAATAAAACCGAATATAAAATATGGAAAAAAACGAAGCGTTCTTCCTAGACTCATGTAAATTTCTGCATCCTTTGCAAAGATTGAAACAATTCCAATCATCAATGCCAGTAGAAACGAATATCTTATACTGGCAAAAACAGGCAGCAAAATTCTCCAGAAAAATAATGCCGTAAGATACCATAAATGTGAATATGGCTCAGAAAAAAAATGAATCACAGGTTCGCTGGAAAATCCCATACTGAAGGCGAGAATACGGTAAAGTATCTGAAAAATAATATATGGCACGATCAGTGAATAAAAGAGTTTTTTAATATACTCCGGGTTGTTTTCCGTTTTGCTCAGAAAGCCGGAAATAACTGCAAAAGCAGGAATATGAAAATAATAAATCAAGACCCATAGTTTTTTAAGAAATAAGAATTGCCCGGGCTGAGAACGCCAGTAGCCCTCAATGAAATGGCCGAAAATGATAAGAAAAATCAAAAATGAACGGAGAAAATCCAGATGAAACATTCTTTCTTTCATAACATTTAATGTTTATCTTGCGATTTTAATATTCAAATTTTTTTTTGAGGAAGTCTTCTTTTTTTCTGATTTATTTTTTCTTAAAAAGACTGCACGGAAAAATCCCGGCGAATCATATTTAATTTTATCCGAGGTGTGTGGAAGAGCAGGGGATGGTGATTTCGCTTCAGATCCTGTTTTCTTTTTAATTTCACGCGGAATGACTTTCATTTCATTTTTTTTAGCACCTGCGAAAGATGTATTTTGTTTGTTGATTTTAATTTCTCCGTTAAGCGGTTCAAAAAGCCAAGAATAATCCACAGCATCTGTTTTTAATGCTGTAAAAGCAAGTAAACCGCAAATTGAAAGTAAAATACCATACACATACATGCCGGGAAGAATTGTATAATCTGTAGGATTGATCATTTTGGTATGTATCGGATTTTCATAAATCAATCCGCCGAGATAGGATAGAGCGACTGCTGTGAATAAGATATAAAAAATCATTCTTTTGAAAGGTATGGGAAATAATAAAAAAAACAGACCCGAAGGCGTAACGAGTCCAAAAATAAATTTAAAATTGGAGCCGATAAATACTTCTTCCATCCCGAGAAAATCGACTCTGTAGTGGATCCAGGGCAGAAATGCTGCAATTCCAGCTGCAAGGCATGCTATTGCGAAAAGGTGTTGAAATAGACTTGCTCCTTTTAAAAACAGAAAAATTATTTTAATTGTATCCAGCCCTGCCCGAAACCAGCCGCGGAGGCTGATGGATGCAAGTTGAATCGGATAAAGTATAAAGGATTGCAGCACTGAATTATAACTGGAAAATAATTTCAAGTTCAACAGTGGCATTCATGGGAAGCGAAGGAACTCCCACGGCGCTTCTTGAATGAATTCCAGAATCTCCGAATATTTTTTGCGACAGATCGGACGCACCGTTGGCAATTTTATGCTGCTCAAAAAAATGATCGGTTGAAGCAACAAATGCGCCCAGACGAACCACGCCCTTCAAATCATCAAGGCTGCAGACCGTTGTGGCTGATGCAAGTCCGTTTAAAAAACACTGTCCCATAGCCTGAATGACTTCTTCCTGGTTTCTCTCGGGAGTCATGGGGCCTGTAACCAGGAGTTTTCCTTCTTTAAGAGGAAGCTGCCCGCTGATAAAAAGCAGATTTCCTGATTTTTTTGCAGGGATGTAGGATGCCAGAGGCGGATTTACCGGAGGAATAGAAATTCCGAGTGTTTTTAACTTTTCTTGAATCATACAGGATCGTTCATGGCAAAAGGGCGGGATACTGCAAGTAGAATTTTACTTCAAAACAGGCCTCAGGGCAGTTTGGATGAATTTAAAATCACAGGAGTTATAATGAAATACAAAGCATTCTGGCTGAACGACAGCGATGAGCTGGAGGTGATTGATCAGACGTTATTACCGCATGAGAAAAAGATCCATTTGATACGGACTCCTGAAGAAGCGGCAGACAGCATAAAAAAGATGATTGTCCGGGGAGCTGGAACCATCGGTTCGGTTGCTGCATTTGGCATCTATCTATCCGCAAAAAGCCATTCAGGGGATTATGAATCGGTACTGAAAGATTCTGATATGATCCGTAAAGCGCGTCCCACGGCTGTAAATCTGGAATGGGCGGTAAACAGAATGATGCAGTCTCTGGAAGGCCTGTCAGGAAACGATTTGATCAAAAAAGCGCGGAGCGAATCAATTGCGATCAGCGATGAAGATGTAAAAAGAACGGAAGAAATCGGGCGTCTTGGTTGCGGTATTATTAAAGATATCATGAAGAAAAAAAATATAAATAAAATCAATGTTCTCACGCACTGCAATGCAGGATGGCTGGGAATTGCAGATTCAGGAACCGCTCTTGCTCCCGTCTATGAAGCGAAAAAACAGGGTATTGATATTCATGTCTGGGTAGACGAAACACGTCCGCGAAACCAGGGCGCCCTTACATCTTTCGAACTTTCGGAAAATGGAGTTTCTCATACTTATATTGCAGATAATGCTGGAGGGCATTTAATGCAGAGAGGCGAGGTGGATCTGGTTCTCGTCGGAGCGGACCGGGTAACCGGAAACGGCGATACTGCAAATAAAATCGGCACCTATCTAAAAGCGGCGGCGGCAAAAGATAATGATGTTCCTTTTTACGTTCTGATTCCTGTTTCGACGTTTGATTTTAAAATGAAAACGGGATTTGAAATACCCATTGAAGAAAGGAATGAAGATGAAGTCCTTTTTGTGCAGGGGCTTGATGAAAACAATGAAATTCATAAGTTAAGAATTCCCCCGGTAACAACTCATGCGAAGAATCCTGCATTTGATGTAACGCCTGCACGGCTGATTACTGGTATTATTACGGAAGAAGGTGTTGTGGATGCAGACGAAAAATCCATATCCGAAAAATTTAAATATCCGGCTGGCAGTCAATAATACGATATTATGAATAGTTTCTGAGTCATCTTAATTTTACAGTAATAAAAGCCGGGAAACATAATTTGAAGATGTTTGTGTCTGAATGAAGAATGTTGCTAGATTCCTGATTACACATGATGTTCGATTCTCTTACTTAATATTTTTATCATCTACTGCAGAAGTATGATTTTTTCTGTTTCGCACATAAAGCTGAAGGTTTGAAATAATTGCGAGGTTATGTTTTTTTTCTTGATTAAAATTACCTGAAGCCGATTTTAATCTTAATAGGGTCCGTATATATGGCATTTGATTTTCAACCGGAAAAAGAAGGCGTAATAAAATTCCAGTATGATTGGGTAAAAACAGACCCCCCTTCCCGGACTTCTGTCGCTGAACTGGAGCTTCTCAGGGGCACCCTGTATAAATTAAAGTTTATCGGTGTTGATCAAACAGGGCTTGGATACGGAAATGTCAGCCGCTTATTAAAAAAACATGAAAAGAAAAATGAATTTATTATTACAGGCTCGCAGACAGGAGGTAAACCTGCGCTTCTTTCTGAGGATTACTGCAGAATTACAGATTATGACTTCAGCCGATTCTGGGTGAAATCAGAAGGAAAGATCAAACCCAGCAGCGAATCGTTAACCCATGCTTCCCTCTACGATGCCGATCCGGAAATTCAGTGGATCATTCATATTCATAATCTTGAATTATGGAATTACATGCGGAAACACGGCTATACAGAAACCGGAAACATTACCTACGGAACCCGGGAAATGGCGGAGGAAGTCGGGCGTCTCTACAGATCTAAAAAGATAAAAAAAGGAAATCTTTTAGCGATGACGGGGCATGAGTCAGGAATCATTTCTTTTGGAAAAACTTCCCGTGATGCTCTTAGCTGTATTTATGATCTGATGAAATCTTTTGGGAAATTATGATTTTCAGCTGATGCTCGGTTTTCGGTCTGGGTTTTGCAGTTGCGGGGATCCTTTTTTGCTTTAATAAATTCCAGGTTTGCAATAAAATCATATACGAAGAGATGTAGTAGTTTTTGTATACGAAATGGACAGAAATTTCTCAATAAAATTTGCCTTGAATAAAACTTTTTAAATCAATAAAAATTTATCTTGTATTATACCAGATCAGCTATTATGATGATTTTATGAAAAAATTTCATTTCTTTTTTCATTCTGCTGTTTTTGCCGTTATATTTTTTCCAGCTGTTCTTGCTACACAAAGTTTATCTGAAGCAGAATCCTGGCTGCGGTCGCTTGGCTATACCTATACAGCGAAAAATATGCGAACTCTTGCCTGGCTTGATTTAAGCAAAAAAAAATTCAACAATGAAGATTTGAAATATCTTCAGAATCTGCCCGCATTAAAGAAGCTGGATTTGAGGGAATCGACACTTTCAAATAAAGGCCTTGGTTATATTGTTCAATTAAAAAATCTTGAAGTTCTCTGGATTTCAAAAACTATTTTGACTGATGCAGGCGTCGATCAGCTGAAAAGTATGACAAATCTCAGGGAGCTGGATCTTCCGGAAAATATTTCGCCTGAAAAAGCAAGAGAACTTGAAAAAATTTTAGGAAAAACCAGGGTGACAGTGGAAGGAGAATCAATTCCGTCTGAAGACGATGAAGCAGCAACTACTTTTTTAATTGCACTTTCCATTATTCTTCTTGGCATTTTTTTTGGAATTCCGTTTTATATTTTGAAATCCGTAAAATATTATCAGAGAGTTTTGTTTTCTGCAGGACTGATTCTTATGATGATCTGGATAACATTGTTTGTTTCATTCATTAATTCAGATCGCAGTTCTGTTATAACGCATGGTAGGGTCGTTGATATTAAACACAAAAAAGTAAGAGTACTATTCGATGATTCTGCAAGTTCAGTCAGTCAAGTAAGAATTGAAGACCGTTACTATCCTGTTATAGTATTTAACACGAAGGAGGGAGAGAAAATCACATTTCAATCTGAACATGGTTTTAAAGAAAATGATTATGAAATAAATCAGCCTGTTGAAGTAAGTTATAATTCGGAAAAACCGCAAAAAGCAGTAATCAATAAGACTTCCATTCGATTGGGACCCTATCTTGGCTATGTATTTACATCATTGATATGGATCATGCTGCTTTCCCTAAGCGGAGTTTTCAATCCGCTCTATATGAGAATCCGTCAGTCAGTTCAGAATTTATTGAACAGATAGAACAAATAAAGATTCAATCCGAAAAAGTTCTGCCTGTCGCAGAATTGACAGATTATTTTTGCATTATAATATAAAAATGCCGCCCAAATGATAAATCAAATTATTGACATTCTGGTTCACGTTGATATTTTGATAAAATGAAAGCTATATATTTCCTTTCAGTTATTTTTGTTTTATTTTTACACTGCGGTTCCTCTCAGGTCAAAGAACATTCTGTTGTCTGCAATGAAGAGTATTCATTCCAGCAGATTAAAACTCCGGATTTTCACCTGGGTCCGCGTTATGATTTACAGTTAGTCAACAGCAAAACCGGCGAAGAAAAAATGATTACCGATAATGTCGCCGTTCTTCCGGCAGCAAAATGGTTTCTGGACAGGATTCAAATCTATTTCACAGAACAGCAAAAAAAATGCGATCTCTTTACATGCCATTATATGAATCCGGAAATTTTCAGCAAAAAAGAATTTGATCTGACTTCTTCCTGTTATCAGAAAACAAAAGATCAGTTTCCTCTTGTGAGAAAAAAAGTTCTGGCATTCATTTATGGAGATTCGGAAAAATTTCGCCAGCATTTTTTCTGCGAAAAAGATTTCGTTCTCTCTACAAATCTATTTGGTGATATCATTATCTTTGAAAAAAAAGATATGGATCGTGTCAAACACTTTGCTGAAACGCCGCAGGATCATGTCGGCAAATTCAATACAGGAAAAGATCTGGTTTTTTATTCGGGAAAAATTGTTTCAGATGAAGTAAAGGGGTTTTTCGGCAGGCCTGTAAAAAAAGTTATGATTAAAGAAAAAAGAAAGGAAATTGAAAAAGAGCTTCAATGGGTGGATCTCCTGTATAACAATCAAAATTCCGGAGTCAATATGGATTTTATCCAAACCTGTAAAAATAAAAAAAATCAAACTGTTGAAGAGTTCCTTGGATCAAACTGAATGACTGCATTCACTTTTAGAATTGAGCGGTCAGAAACTTTATATGATTTCTATTTTAATTTGATCGTTTTTTTCAGATTCATCAATTGACCCTTTAATGAGAATTGGTTACCGCAGACCATTCAATGGGGATCTCTATGAAAGTACCGAATAGGGCTTTTATTTAATAATGCAATTCATAACCAGGAGATCAATCCTGATTCTTGTTCATAGATAGGAATCATTAAACCGAAGTATCTTACCAGCTTAAAATTCTATCAAAATAAATTGACAGATATTTTCATGATTAAAAATATTAATAATGTATAAATTTACCGCTGTTATATTTTTTTCTGCACTTATTTTTCCTGGATGCATTTCCGCACAGGAGAAAAATTCATCCGATGGATTAAAAAGAATTGCAGAGGAACTTTCAAAAAAGTCTTCCCGATTAAATAAAAAAACAATTGCAGTGATGCCATTTGAAACACTGAACAGTTCGGATTCTCTCGGAAATGAAATCCCGGAAAAGCTTACCCATGAACTTGTCAGAATTGGAAAATTTTCAGTTATTGAACGTACAAAGCTCAATAAAATCTTAAAAGAACAGTCTTTTTCCGCTTCGGGAGCCATTGATGCAACGACTGCTGCAAAAATTGGCAAGCTTCTTTCTGTAGAAGCTCTTGTTGTCGGCACAGTTTCCAATCAGGGAAATTACATCACAGCAAGGCTGGTTCTTACAGAAACTGGAGTGATTCTTGCATCGTCGCAGTATGAAGTAAAAGGCGGATCAAAATCTTTATCGAATAAAGAAAGTAAAACAAGCAAGTTTTTTCTGAAAGATTCAAACAAAAACTCCTATAAGGCTTCAAAAGAACAGAGTTTCGGTATTGACGACGAAGATGAGCCGGAAGGCAAAATTACCTCGATAAAATATTTCAGAAGTTCAAATTCGCTTTATTTTATCGGCCTTGTGAAAAATACAGGCAAAGTGATTCTTAACAGTCCGCATTTTGACGTGATCTTAAAAGATGTTTCCGGCGAACAGACGGATGTGATCGGCTGTTTCGGCAAGCGAATTGTTATGCCAGGCGAAGAAGTTCCTTTCCAGTGTTTTGTTAAAACATATAAAAAATTCACATCCTATGAACCGGTGTACGAACCCAGAAAAGCAGTTTTTAATTCCTATACTGTTGAACTGGAAACCTCCAACATCCGGTTCAAAAGAGTCGATTTTGGCCTTACACAGTATGTGATTACCGGAACCATTCAGAATAAATCAGATATGACTGTTAAATACCCCTCTG
>Ga0224501_10002994_pt1 | contig 13304 bp, 13 predicted proteins | sample SF_Oct11_sed_USG_4_FD_169105 | JGI IMG/M metagenome (GOLD analysis project Ga0224501, IMG submission 169105) | Sediment microbial communities from San Francisco Bay, California, United States - SF_Oct11_sed_USGS_8_1 | ecosystem: Environmental > Aquatic > Marine > Sediment | place: USA... | reverse complement strand
ATAACGAACATCTCACAGTAATAACGAACATCTCACAGTAATAACGAACATCTCACAGTAATAACGGATATCTCACAGTAATAACAGACATCTCACAGTAATAACGAACATCTCACAGTAATAACGAACATCTCACAGTAATAACGAACATCTCACAGTAATAACGGATATCTCACAGTAATAACGAACATCTCACAGTAATAACAGACATCTCACAGTAATAACGAACATCTCACAGTAATAACGAACATCTCACAGTAATAACGAACATCTCACAGTAATAACGGATATCTCACAGTAATAACAGACATCTCACAGTAATAACGAACATCTCACAGTAATAACGGATATCTCACAGTAATAACAGACATCTCACAGTAATAACGAACATCTCACAGTAATAACAGACATCTCACAGTAATAACGAACATCTCACAGTAATAACGGATATCTCACAGTAATAACGGATATCTCACAAAGTGAAGCATAAAATTGTGTAGATTTTGTGTTCAAGCCTTGGTCATGGCAGACTATTGCTGGATGTGTGAGCTCGTCGCATAATTATTACCTCAGACGGCAGATATACCAATTTCATCATAACTATGGTTAACTCACAACGCAACTAACATCTTGATACTGCCTTTTTCTGTAGTCGCTGAATCACAAAAAGTGTTGTCAGCAACTCTGGCAGACATGAGAGCCGCCGCTGACCAAGTGGAGATTAAGCCGACATTGAGTGATGAACTTCTAGCGGCTAATGCCGATTCATTGCAGGTAAGATCAAGATCATGGGCACTAACTCATGTACTTTTCTCATTCAGCCATCATCTGTCCAAGGTTAGACTTCGACCTTTCTCCTCGATGTCCACAGGTTGTGCGGTAGCATTGAGGAGAGAGTGAGCCATATTCTGCCATGCTGGCTCAGGACCGGTTGGCAGAGTGTGATCTGCCAGGGAAAAATCCCTTGCAATACTCCGCCATGGCTGGGAATTTAATCCGTGCCATGGGGAGGACAGACAGTGACAGTCTTTAATGAAAGTGGTACTGGCCATTGGATTCATTTAGCAAGGCACAAGTTTGTTGCCTATTTGTGTGATAGTAGTACCACAATCTGTAAGCCGGGCTATAATACTTTGGAGTCACTTTTATGTCACTTTTTATGCACTGCGTGTGATATCATACAATATGATACAATACGATACAATATGATATGATAAGTGATATGATTTGATATAAAATGATATGATTTGGTACGAAATGAGATTATATGCAATGCAATACGATATGTTACGAAATGGTACATTATTGTCAATGAGGTTTTCAATTTCATACAGCTAGTATATGATTGGGTTGGTGATAAATGATGCTATATTTGTAGACACTCGAACACCAGCTGTCAGAAGCCGTAGCTCAATTTAATTCAACGCGAAGGGCAATAGAAGAGGCTGAAAACTATGCCGATCCTCAAGGGCTAACTACCCTGCAGCAAAGTGCCCAGAAAAACAAGGACAATGTTGACAGGCTTACACAAGAGCTGCAGGTTAGATAGGCTTACACAAGAGCTGCAGGTTAGATAGGCTTACACAAGAGCTGCAGGTTAGATAGGCTTACACAAGAGCTGCAGGTTAGATAGGCTTACACAAGAGCTGCAGGTTAGATCTTAGTATTTTTTCAGATCACTATTCTAAATACTGCACCATAAATATGCATGTGTTGCTATGGTATGATAATGGTGTTACGTGTCTATACTCTATAATAATCATAAAGCCTGACGTTCAATAAAGGTTGCCTTCCTATCCCAAGGGGGATGCGGGTGCAAGAAGAAAGTCTCCTAATAATGGACACTAGGGAGTGCTGAGTCAAAGACTCAGTAGGCCAATTTCTGCCCCATTCCTGACAGTTGTTCTGTCATGGAGACACAATAAGAAATACGTCTATGTGCTTGCTGTACAGCGTGGTACTATGTGCTTGCTGTACAGCGTGGTACTATGTGCTTGCTGTACAGCATGGTACTATGTGCTGTACAGCGTGGTACTATGTGCTGTATGGCTGTGCGTACGAGGTGTCACATATCGCAGGTTTTCAAATCGGAAACTAATTATTTTAGGAATCTCGCGAAACCATCAAAGATAACCGAATCAAACTACAGCAGCTTCATGACCTTGAAGCCGACCTTCAGTCCGGTATCGCGAGTATCGAACAGAAGTCGAAACAGAAAACCCATCTCATTTTTGGGACGAGTACGAAGCCCACAGTGACTGCATTGAAGGTAAGTTGGAGTTTCGATATTGACCCTCCTCATTTTGTTGTTTGGGAGATGGCCCCTTCGGCATATAGGTGAACAGATTGTCCTCATAAAACTTCCAGTAATCGATTGTAAAGCCACCAGAGAGGATAACTCCATCTGTCTGCCATTTTTGACCTAGGTAGGTATCCTCGTGAATAGTATATCTATGCATGATACGATTGTATTTTATTTAGATGCTTATAAATTGGAAACTATCATGCTCCTTTGGTTTCTGTTGGACTGTTGTGACACCTTGGCACTTTCTGTTTTAGTCACTTCAAGCAGAAACGGAAGCTACTCAGAAAACAGCACAGAAACTAACTACTTTTGTGAAATGCTGGTCTTCCTTGCGACCTACCGAGTCACGTGACTACACAACTAGTCTCAAGGCTCAATCTGTGAATCTGTCTAAAACTCAGAGAACGCTTCAGGAGAAAAGCGACGCCCTAGAAGCAGTAACTGAACTGTTTGATAAATATCATAGAATCAACTCGGACATTAAAAGGTAAACTTATATTATTATGTGCGTGAAATTCTCGAGATAGGTATGACATAAAGGTAAAAGGTGATGGTTGGCCCATAGCCCTAAGGGTCATCAGGGGAGTGGCTGTTAAAGAACCGACTTGTTGGCAATGGTATAACTGAGGTGGGGTGCTACTCGTCCTCACCGCCTTTCACTTTCCCCAGGTGTGAAGAGAGCCAGGTACCCATTCATTGTTGGGTGAACCGAGAGAGAGGGCGGGAAGTCTCCCGCTTAGACAATGTGAGAATCGCTGAGTCAAACACTCAGTAACGCAAAATTTTTCTGCATATCCCTGACAATAGTCAGGCTACCTGGGGGGTACCTGTACTCCCCTGACACTGGTCAGAATACGAGAGAAAAAACCTTTAAACTGCATGGATGGATTCTGTAGGCTCAACTCAAAAGTGTTATCAGCTCATCTGGACTCAGATGCTTTGAGTAAGCTACAGGAGGAGAAAGCGGAACTTTCTGCTGAACTCGTCAGCTGCATGAAGACAGCCCAGTCGTTAGATGATTCACTCACACCTCTCGGGCTCATAGTGCATGGAGAGAGCCCTGGTGGGACAAGCACACAGCTGCACTCACAGGCTGATCAGGTGGGTGTGAGGTGGGCGATCGGCTGCATGCTTAGGCTGATCCAATAGGTGTGACAGTATAGTGATGTGTTTGTGACCCATTGTTGAAGTGGGTCACATATAGGCTGGCTCGTGGGGTGAGGTGGATTTGCAGCTGCTTATGATGATTGAGTGGGTGGGGATGTGGCAATGTGGATGTTATGTGAATCAACAAGATCCCCCCTCTTTTTAAGTTGCTTACTAAAGTGAACCTGATATTACAAGGGTGGATGAAGGCTTTATAGGTGAGGTGGAAATTATTGTCAAGCAAATGGGCGTGTTAGACTTTACATCTGATTGTGTTACAGTTACGAGCTGAGATGGTTGCTGTGGATGCGAAAATAGAGAGTAAAGTGACTATCGCTCAGCAGGCTGAAGAGATAAAACAAACTGCTACAAGCACAGCTCAGGAGACACTTCAAACCATTCAGGTCATTGAGGAGGAGGTCAAACAAACAGCGCGGAAAGTCCATAACATCGCTGACTTGAAGCAGCTAGAGGCTGAACTACAGGTTAGTCAAATGCTGGAGATTCTGTTGCGTTTTCAAATACAATGACCTGCTCGCTATAGGTGGTTTTAAACGGCAGACTCCTGTCGATTTAGGCCGCACTCCAACGTGCCCACAACTACAGGTTAGCTAAACGCTTGAGGTTCTATTACTGTTAGATTACAACCAGCCAGCTAAGCTCTCTACCACTGAGCTATACTGCTGTCCCTTCAAGTTGGCAAGGCGATATTCCCTAAAGTGTTGGAATGTCACTAGCTCTATGCGTTGGTGTAACTTCCTGGGCACTACTCACCAGCATGTAGTTGTGGAATTATCCCCCTTTCTTAATAATCCAATCAAATTTTAGGTCTCTCGCAAGAAAGTGAGAAGAATTAAAGGTCGGGAGGTGGAAGATATGAAACGTGGACTGTCTGCTCTAAGCCGAGTCGACGCAGTAAGAGCTGGTGACGTGACAGTGAAAGTTAATTCGCTAACTAATCAGGTGGATGGAATGGAGAGTATGCTGAGCAGTCAGGTGATAATCAGCCACATTCTCTTTTTCTTTATATAACCAGGCACTTGGCTAACCTATTTATTGGGCCTCCTAATGCTGAGGCTTGTTGGAGCAGTAGAAGCTAGGATATATGTGAGGAGCTCACGTTCGCAATGGTACTCCATCGTGAACACAATTCGAACCCAGGTGGTCACGGTTGAAGCCCACCACGCTACCACTGCGCTATCCCACTTTCCCTATCCAATACAGTCAACCAAATTCCCATCCAAGGCTAGGGAATAAAGTTTAAAGGGGAGGATAGGTTTTTTTCAGGAAAATAAGGTCATTTTTAATCTAGGTAAAGACAATCTCACAATTTTATTTCGCACGGATGGCATTACTAAGCCCAGGGCTGGTTGAGTCATGGCATGCTCTAATACCGATGGCAGTTATCTTGGTGGGCACCGTGTGAACACCCCAGTAAAAATAATGGAGGTCCCAACCAGTGAATAAGTAGGGTCAAGACCATTCCATGGTTGTTAAAGATCCACCTCCCCCTCAATAATAAGAGTATCCGAGTTTCGATGGGTGATGTGTAAACTGACTTAGGTTGACTGACCCCCAAACTGCGGTGTTGATACAGACCCTCACGTGGTGCTCCGCTCTAAGCCGTAACAGGTGAAAAACAAGTATTTAGTCCGGCAGCTTTGCCATACGCGAGATTGAGAGACGCACGGTAACCCTCTATCATTATTTTAGGAGGAGCAGTGTAAACGCTTAGTGGATCTGTGGACAGTCTATGAACAGTCACATGATGAGATCCACGCCACCGCTGCGGAGAATATTGAAGCATTGAGTAATCAGCCTCTGTGCTCTACACAGACAGCAGCAGAAGCCAAACTAGCCCAAATACAGGCCTTACAGTCAGCCCTAGCCAATCAGAAGCTACAGGTAATGGCATAGAAGAGTTATGGTAGTCATGTACGGGGGTGTGTGACCAGACTTGTTCGTTTGTTCATACAGACAGTATAAAGTTTGAACTATTTGGCTATCGTGTATGTCAAGCGAATTGCAATGAGCTGGAGGAGTCTAGGTGATTTGCCCCAGCCAGTACCAACTATCTCATCTAGAACGAGTTCCGTCCCAGGCTTGACACTATGACCACTGACTATATGTGGCCATCTGTGGCTTGGAACAGCTGGGCTTCTTCACCTGAGTGGCACCTGTGGTTTAGCTTCACAGACTGCGATGCTGAAACCATTTTGGGTGTGATGCTGCATCCATTTTGGGCGTGATGCTGCATCCATTTTGGGTGTGGTGCTGCATCCATTTTGGGTGTGACGCTGCATCCATTTTGGGTTATGACTGTGCTGTATTATGTGGATGAAAACTACTCATGCCTTTCCTACCAAGGTCGATATGAATGATGTCCCCATTTATTTTCAGGTGGAGTATGTCGCTGCCAAAGGTCAACAGGTCGAATCGGAAGTGAAGCAGTTTTTGCCAGAATTCCAAGCCGAGGCTTTGAAGGACCAGACGAGAAGTTTGACAGAGCAGTGGGAACAGTTTGAGGAGGTAAGTTTTTCATTAGCCAGATAGCTAGAGTAAAATAAGGTCATGTATTAATGATGTATTAATGACAGCACGACTGTCAGAAGTGGTGCAGGGATTGGCCTACTGGATCTACCTCACTCAAATTTTTTTAGGCTGTTTCGGTGTTTCTGGTCACACCCGATTGCCTCTATGGCTGGACCTCCTCTATTTAACATCTTGATCTGAAACCATCAAGGATGTTGTAAATAAGAAAGTTTTTCCCCCGAACTGTGACCTCCATCGAAGGCTCAGTACACTATCCACTAATCCATTACGTATATTACCCTTTTTGCCCAGACTGATTTGCCGGAAATCTCAGTTGCTGTTGTTTGTTACTTGCTGGCTGCTGCTAGCAATAACCATAATTATGTACCATCTTGTTGTTAGGCGCTGTTTGAGAATAAACTCCAAGCCGAAGCCGAAGTTGATAAATGGAGGGAGGCCGAGTCAGCTTCTCATTCTCTCAGTGGCTGGTTGTCCGCTGTGGAGGCAGGGCAACAGGATTGCAGCCAACCGGGTGGCAGCATGCTCACTGCTCAAAGGGCCCGAGAGCAATACAGTAGTCAAGCCAACCAATATAAGTAAGTATCATAAGTATTTGAATATTATAGGATGGATTGGTAGTTAGCATGTAATTACAGATAATAGTGTATATGTAGTATGTGACAGTGATACAAACAAACAAACCATACATGGATGATGTCATGATGATTTGAAATTTTTTATTTTATACGGACAGTTTCAATAAGAAATAGGTCATTTTACATTAAAGCTCTTGGAAATAATAAATTTCATTAAGCCAAGCAAAGGCAGATGCCAGAAACACAGTCCAGATCAAAGTCTGAGATAATAACACATGATATACATACCATCATATTGTCATCAGGAGATCTAAATATAGATATAGTATATTTATTTATCCTGACGAGTGAAGTCATTCACGAAACAAACCTGTCAGGAGAAAGCACGTAGTCTTGTTTTCTTCCACAATACGATAGTTTATCGCTCTATATGCTATCTATATTGAGCACACTTCCACGGAAAGACCAGTAAACCAATTCCTATATTTTCTTTTGATGTTTCCATAGTACAGTGCTCAATACGTTAGCGCATAGCACATGATATACCTTAGAGTTGAAGAAATAGGAATGCAAATGATGCGTCTCTATTATCAGGCAAACCTTGGAGCGACTGCAAGCTGTTCAAGAGGAGATTAAATGCATGAATAAATGCGACTCTTTACCAGAGCTTGAAGAAATGATAACGGAGGTGAAATGTCGTCTACAGCTGGCGGATGGGAACCATCAACTACTCAGCCAGGAACTGGATAGCATCGATGGTAAAGATTTCCGTTTATACTCCCCATTATCAATCCCTGTCCGGGGTCATGGAGGTTGCTCCCGGGTTAACAAGGAGACTTCGTTGGTGCTCAAAAGCGGCTTATGGTCGGAAGGCTTCACTACCACCAGCATTGACTTATCTGGGATTGGAACCCATGACTCACTGCGTGCAAATCAGGCACTCTAACCACTAAGCCATGATTGCTCCCTGTAAGTGTCTCTCTGTAAAGTGATAGAGAAGACCCATTCTGAACTGCATACAATAACTGTTGCTTTTTATTGTTGTGCACAGGAGGATGGCGTGAGTCTTGTTTTTTGAGCTAGTAGTTACGTGTGGAGTCCCCATTCACAGTCGGAGCCCAGCCTGACCAGGGGTTGAATCCAGCATCTATTGATCTTGAACCATACTATATAGCAGAGCTGCCCAAACTGTGGTCCCAGGGCCACTTGTTGCCCCAGCACGAGTTTGAAGTGGCCGCAGCTATTTGGAGACATTTGGAAAGAAGTTGCCCATTTATCCAATCCAAGGGGTGGAATGGTGTCTTAATATTTTTCATACATACAGTGGATAGTAGGAATACATTCATACAAAAACCCAGTTGTCTTTACAGATCTCTATGCATGCGGCAAATGGTTCCACAGCGACGTGGTCTTTAAGTGGCCCAAGCCTTTTTTGGAAAGTGGCCCCGAGCATAAAACTTTGGACAGCCCTGGTCTATAGCCATTGAGCTTGAGAAACTTTCTGGTCATGTGAGACGCAGTTTATTATGACATCTATGGCGCAAGATGGAAACAGTTACAGCAATTGTCTGACCGACTATCATCTCTTCGATTGTAGATACTCTGGCTGCAGTGACTGAGGCCTGCGTGGATAAAAACGTCATCGTCACTGAGATTTCCGAGACCTTGCGTTCACTGCCTTCTACTGTTGATGATGCCGCGTTAATACTGACAATTGATCAGTGTCGCCAAGCGGCTGATTCTCTCGCCACTGTTAAAGCTCAAACTGTCGCACTGGAAGAAAAGATTAAAAGCTCGGAAGGAAAGTTTACCATTCCTGAATCAGTGGAAGCGAAACGAGTGTTGTCCATCCTTACTCAGACTCAGGCCTCTCTGGCTAAGGCCATCAGCCTCAAGCAAAACTCTGTGACTAAAATGGCGGAGAATAATTTCTCCTTGGCCACTCAACAATATCAAAGGTATATGCATTATGTTGGTAATGGATATATGATCTATACCACCGTGGACATATAATACTATATATATTATTATTATTATTATTATTATCATTATTATCATTATTATCATTATCATTATTATTATCATTATTATTGTTACTATTATTATTGTTATCATTATTATTATTGTTACTATTGTTCTTTTTGTGTTTATTAGTATTGTATTTGTTATTGTTATTTTTACATGTCTTTTATTATACATATCTGCCTAAATCAAAACTGGACTGAAAATGTTTTCGAACGAATAAGCGGAAGCTCACAGTAGCTAGGTAGGTATGCAGAGAAGCTCCAACAAAGTTTTATCTAGTGCCTCAGTACTGAGTCAGGTGGGAAAATTTATCAATTCATTACCATTATAGAGACATGCGGTTGTATGAACAGTCGCTACAAGAATGTGAAGCCATCCCTGTCAATGCCCACTCAGTCTCAGCGAGACTACAGCTACTGACTAACCTAGAAGCACAATTAGTTCAGAGCTCGGCTAACATACAGCAAATGGTGATGAAGGCGGATGTGTTGGCCGTTGTTCAGAGTGATTCGCAGGCCGAGGCTGAGGTGATAAAGGCTAAAGCAAAGCTGGAGGCAGTGAGACAGCAGCTGGAGACAAGCCGGTTAGTGTTCTTTAAATAAGTAGATTAGAATAGTATTTTAATTTATTGTTTTTATCTGAGCCCTCATTTGGCCAATCGATTAATGGACCTCTTAAGCTGTGGTTTGATTTGAAGATTTTATTGAACATTGATAACTTAGATTAGACCCTAGGGGCTTTGAAAGAGAGACACACTGTAGTCGACAGAAGCAAGAGGCAGGAACCGGGTTCAGAAAACGGTCCCGGTTTTTTTCTGAAGTGATAAAGGTTGGGAATTATGTGAGGAGTTCATACTTGGTGTGACCGTGGTAGCGCTGGTACAAATATGACTTGGTTATGGGTACCCTGAGATGCAACAGCGGCTCAATTGGCTAGAATAAATGGCTGGCATACAGCGAATCAAGGGTTAGAATCCCAAAAAAGTCAATCGTGGGAACAGCAAGGGCATCCGAAGACGGTCTCCATGTAAATCAGGTAGCGAACTTCACAACCCTGCAGAGGAAATTGAAATGTGGAGAATTAACAGATAAACAGGCAGTTGTTTCCGTATTGAAAATTTACTTTTATACTTGCACAGAATGAACAATGAGAGATGGCATAAAGAGATTAAAGAATTCGGTGAAGAAAGTGAGCATGTCTCCTCCGAACTGAAAGCAGTTACCCAGGCGCTGCAGCCCCTGGCTACTATACCGTTCTTCAAACAGGCCAAACAGCAGCAAGCTGAGCAGCTGAAAGAGCTACAACAGCAACTAGAGTCATTGGATACTCATTACCAGAAGTCGTCTGCTCTCGCCCAAAGCATTACCTGTCCGCATGAACAGGCGACTGCTGTTGAGACCGTAGCCAAACAGAAAGTGAAACTCACATCGGCACACAAAGCGCTGCAGGTTTGTCGTTTTTTAAAAGCTTGTTTATGCAGGAAAGAGAACATGTCCCGTACAATATATCCACAGAATTTCCAATTACGATATGTAACACGTGCGCTATGTTTTGATTAGTCCATTGGTTTCCATAATTCTAGTATAAAACGGGAATGTTTTTGACTAGTTTTATGGCCTGTAGACTTGAAAGTTTATGTATAATGTCCCGTTGACCATTGTTTAGGCTAGACCTGACTTGACTTCTTGTTTGTACGTTGAACGAGCGAGGTATACTTATCTGTTATGATCAACGGTTTTCCGTTTGCAGTCTGCGATGGAGGCACACGTTGCCTCTGTAAATCAGCAGGAGGAGTTTGAAGAATTGTCAGCTAATTTGTTAGCCAGCAGCACAGATGCAGAGGAGGCTGCCTCTAGTCTTGGCACTGGCCTTAACAACAAGGAAACACTGCTAGCTCAGATACGAACTGCTGAAGTGAGTTTTATAGATCCCATTAATATGAATATATGATTCCGCTCAGTCTTGTAGTTCGTGCTTCAGCCTGAACCTGGGCATACACAGCTTCCACTATGCGGTCTTTGTTGCACGGCGACTGACAGTGAAAGATTATTATTATGATTGACATTATGTTCTCTGCAACCCATGGCAGTCTGGGTATAAAACGGCTTGATTTTTACAGCAATTGGATTCCAAAATGCACGAAGCCAATACCGATTTTCGCCATCTGTTGGAGTTATCCGATCTGATAAAGACGTCTTCGCCCGACAGTCACGAAGTCATTGATATGACGGTGAATAATATTAGGGAAAAACTACTCTCAATAAACCAGCGGAGACGAGACAAGACTGAAGAATTAGATAGATTAAAGTCACAGTGGTAAGTGAACAAGGGCGAGGATTCGGGTGAGTCTTCTGTTTAAAAAAAGGCATTCCAGTAATCGAATGGGATAGCTCAGTGATAGAACGATGAACTCATTATTGTATGAACTTTGGTTTAATCACCAACCCGGTGGGCAGGTTCCTGTTGTGAGTGGGTTTCCTCACATATATCCTATCTCTGAAATATCGTAGGGCACACAAAATTAAATAATTGTGGAGCCACTTAATCAGCTAGCCCAATGCGCAAGAGCTATGTTTGCTTCTCCAACAATCACTATTGTGTTAAGAGTACAGCAGATTGTTCGAAACTTCAGATGTTCAGTGAACCAAACAACCCTTAAAATATCGCAGATATAGCAGTTGGCTTTTGCCCTCTTTATACCGCTGTCCAATCGTCGAGTCATTTTGCCACTTTATATGTGTATCTACATGTTGCCACTTGCCAGACACAATGCCATGGTTCTGCTTGACGACTGGCTTATCTCAGTAGGCTTCAAGAGCCTCCGTTAGACTACCACTCATCACAAATGGGCTGGCTTGTATAGCAGCCCAAGATAAAAGCCACAAAGAACATCAATTATTTAAAATTAAGCTTTTTATAAAAATGCTAGCTACTCAAAATATGTCAATGGCGATGCCCATTAATCTTCTTGGGAATCCTTAGACAAAATGCCAACATGTAGCCACAAATACTCAAATCATAACGTTGATCAATTACCAAAATGTCATCTTATATTCTACCAGTGGTTCGAGAAAAGCAATGTCCTCATTGCTTGGTGGAGGCTCCGAATAATGTCTGCCTTTTGTTACAAGTAACACCTGGCTCAACCATATGTGAAAAATTAATTGAAACAAATCTAAACTGGTTCCCAGCCGATGCACCACTAATAACAGTTTAAATTGTGAAAGATTTTGCCTCGGATTCACCTTAGACAGTCGGTAAAAACACGGCGGGCGCGAGTCAAATTCTTTGTGCTCTCCGGTCGACTCAGCAAACTAGTGATGTTTTTTATATCACTTGCGGGCAGGCATTCATGATGCCTGATGGCTAGGGCCATGAGAATCCTGTGGTTACTTGTTACTTAGTTTATTACTCATCCATACCAATGACAGTTTGTACGCAGTAGCCTTTGCTAACGGTGAACGATCATTATACCAAATTTTGTATTCACATCAAAAATTCACAAAAGATTGCTTATATTATGAATTGCACATTGAGTGAACTTTCGAACAAATTGCTAATACAGCAAAAACAACTTAATTTTTTGTTTAGATCATATAAGCTTATATAGTGAGTCAGCGGCTTGACTACCGCATCCGTGTTTAGATAAGGACGAAACCGATGGGAATCACTAAACTCCGCCTACCATCATGTTGTGTCATACCTTATCAGGCATTTGAGGCAGCAGATTTTGAGCAAGATTTTCTAAGAAATGAGATCACGATTACAATATGAGGCCATGTTTTTCAGTACACTAACATTTTAATATTGCTCGTTTTGGCATTTGCTTATGTCAGAAGACAGTTGTTGTTATTACTGTTGACTTACTTTATTGACATCACTCAAAATCATAACAGCTTTCGATTGGCAACTCTGACTGCCAACTCGCAGCTCCCATTGCATACATTAATCATATCAGTGAGGAACTAGTACAGTGTGCATCCTTACACAGGCCGGGTGCCCACTGTACAAACAATCCCATTCATGAAGTTGTTTTCTCTTGTTATACGATCATTACAATAGTGGGTCATTTGAACCAGTGACATAATGCCACTGTTTGAACACATCATTACTTTTCCTAGGCTAACTTTTGAGGAGTCTCACACTCAGTTAGCAGATTGGCTCAAAGATGTGGAAAAGAATCTCGCAGGAGATTTACAACTGAAAGGGACAGTTACTGAGAAGCAGGAGCAGATGCAGGAACTCAAGGCGGTCCTCGCTGACATTGTTTCTCACCGCCATGCTGTGGATGTCCTCTGTGAGAGAGACCAAAAACTACAGTCAACGCCATCCGAGACGTGCTCAAAGCTAGTTACTAAATATGAGGCTTTGCTAGAGGACTGCCAGGTAAGATTCATCAGATGATTTTAAATGAAAACCTTTTTTGGCATGAATAACTTATAGATGCATGTAAAACCACAGGTATTTACATTACTATCAAGTATGGCTTAGTCACGTAGAAATCGGACTGGAATAAACCATTTCAACTGAAAGAAACTAGCAGTTTATAGCGACTAATACTGATTCCAGCTTATTTCACCCAGTTCTGCTATTTATGTGCTATTTTTAGAAGAAGACAACTCCGCGATGACCCGACCGCGAAGCGGTTGATGATTTCTCGGCCGTGGTAGTACCATGTGTGGCAGTACCATGTGTGGCAG
>Ga0224501_10002993_pt1 | contig 13308 bp, 11 predicted proteins | sample SF_Oct11_sed_USG_4_FD_169105 | JGI IMG/M metagenome (GOLD analysis project Ga0224501, IMG submission 169105) | Sediment microbial communities from San Francisco Bay, California, United States - SF_Oct11_sed_USGS_8_1 | ecosystem: Environmental > Aquatic > Marine > Sediment | place: USA... | reverse complement strand
GCAAGATTTCACACCGAGCGTTGACGAAACGCTTTTCCCACTGGTTACTAGGGCCACCAACCCCAAATGCGCAAAAACAAAGAAAGTTATCACTCCACTTGGCCATAATTTACCAATATCTCACAAGTGCCGCAAACAACCATAAAGAACAGCACTTTATCGGACTTGCTACCACTTCAACTACGACACATCTTGACGACAATGTGCCCGCCTCTTGTTTAGAAGCATTTCCATTGTAACTTATAGAACAGAAAACCCAATATGTCAGCGTCCACGAAGTAACATGGTCACATGACTTGTTAGCAATCTAGGTTTTCCAATTTATCTATGGCTGGAAGTCACCAGGGTCATTTTTTATTCTGTGTGGATGCCATGTGAAGTCAAGGACATTATAAGCCCAAATAATTAATGGGTCAAGGAAATTATCACTCCTATCCCTATTAGTCAAATCAATACACATCAACTTTGATAGGTGTAGCATAAAGTTATTGCACAGCTCAAAGCCACTTATCGTAAATAACCCTAGAGAGAATATATCTCTGTGGTGGAGGGCAGTCCAGCTATCTGGTGTTTTCCTGATTGTGTCATTCACGCTTTACCATTGCCACACTGCTTCTAGTCGCGTTTAGCAGGTCACTCTTTCAGTTAGTTAATCTTAAAACTTGAGTTTGAGTTTAACTACATGTCACCCAACCCCTAATTTCGAGGAATTCAAACTGCATGCGAGTCAAAGATAATCGCACGGTGTCCTTTGAAAGAGCTAGCATGTTTTAGACCCACGAAGACCATACTCACACTGCTGGCCAGGTCTCCAAGGTCTTTGGCCATAAAAGTCCTGGTTTTCTAAAAGCTGCTGAATATTCATGTTAATACTGTGGTTCTACAAAACACACTCACAATATGGATAATGGGATACATAGCAATCAGGACACTTCAGTTTAGTATAGCTCATGCATTAGATCGTGTGCCTCCTTAACTGGTGAGTCAAGATCTAAGCCTAATGTTCGTTCTGAGTGTGGAATTACATGAGGAGGTCATACAAGCGGTGAGAGTCTGGCATAATTAGGATTTGAAACAAGAATGTAAAAATCTCGAGCCAAGCGTTTGCGCCATAGAACCATTCTACTATTCTTTCTATCGAAGGACTTGTCTGAACTACAGTGGATTCAGTTCAGCAGCAGAATGAAGTGCCTGGGAGTTTTAGGGATTTTCAAACAGCACAAAATAGTTTGAATCAAAATTTTAGCTTTAAATCATAGTGCCAAACGTACATCCAAATTTATCTATTGTGGTTGCACTTTTTTCATGGATTGCGCTAGGCACTAAGAATTTGAACATTGGTTTTAAATCGAATACCTGCGTTTTAACTCGCTGTTTCAGGTAAAAGCTCACTGCTGAGTACCAGTAGCGAGTAAGCAGTAGCAAAGCATGCAGTAAAACCAAGCTGCGTTATGCGAATGCAAGCGGATATGGGTAAGCTGCGTTATGCGAATGCAAGCGGATATGGGTAGCACTAACAAGGAGAAATGATGGGAAGTTTCCAATGATAGCATCATTTGAGCGAGTCAGACCTGGTAATAGAGGAAGGATACCCAGAATGGGTAATGTTTGAGAACTTTGGTACTGTATAACCAGTGCTTTGTGCAAGCTCAGTATGGATGACGCAGTGAAATATGACAGATTTTTTTTTACAAAATCGCCCCATGGGACAGGATGAAATGTCAGAACCCAAGTAAAAGTTGTGACTTGCTTAAATTTGATAAAACTATTATGTGTAGATACAACCCCTTGGGTTACTTTCACTAAAGGAGAACTATTCAGTTCCAAGAAGACCTTTTTGAGTTTCAACATCAAGTGATTAGCACCGGAAGTTCATGGTAGGCAACATTAAGCCTTTTTTCAAGAAGGATTTTAAAAACAAAAAACAAAATGACTCGGGCCAACAAAAGTGTTGTCAGAAGCAGATAGGAGTAAGCGAAACGAAGCGGTTACCGGTGATGATCGCTATAAAATGATATGATATTACAACACACGGCTGCGTGAGAATGCGCGCTGTCGGTGCCAATTACCTGTGCTATTTTGCCGTTCACTATCTGAGAAGACAAGACACGGCAGACGTCAGTCCGGATTTACTAATGGCAGGGAGTGGACAGAGAAAGACCTCGCTAAGGGGCTATTTCAATTCATTTTGCACCAGGTGTACCTTGGATCAGTGCTCGGATCTTGCTTTATACAAATGGCATCGCCAAGTCAGTGGCTTGTTTTTAGGATGGTCTATAGTTTTCCCCCATAGAGTTAGTACTCAATCGGTGGGCCTTTTTTATTAAACGTTGCGATTCAAATCTTGCATAGGATGAAGTACAATGTGGCACAACATCTTTAAATTGAACCCGGGTCATCTGGTCCAAAGTTGAATGCGCTACCCACTAAGCCAATGCTTCTCACTAAACTGGAGTTCGAGTCGGACGGGATCTCTAACCTCAGATCTGTCAACCCATTTGTAAGAGGCCATTTTCTCTCCACTTCCTGAGGGATGGTTGTCCATTCAGAGCGATCAATATAAGTCGGGCCAGAAAGTAAAAAGGAAAGGTACCTTTACTTTCAGACTTTTAAATGGGGAGAGATTTCCACAACCATGTAAATAAAATGGATCATGTCTGTTCATACCTTATCGATTACCCATGCCGTGCTGTCTTATACATGTTTCCCCATATTGTGTGAACAGGGATTCGTGTCTAATGAAAGAAAACATTTCTTACCCATTGAGAGTACGATCTGCAATGAGTACACCAGGTACCAGCAGCTTGAGATGTCCATTTCCGATTGGAAAATCTTCTTATTCCACCCTAGTTCAGTAAGGGGGGAACAGGGTGAGGCCAGGGTGGGAGGCGGGGTACTCACATGACAGAGCCCTATACAGAGCTTCTTTCGGGTGATGGCAAATTCAGCTGACTGGTGGTAGTAAAATCCTGGATTCTGAAGCTGTAATGGTGCGAGACCATTCTCAATCGCCTCCACAAAAAGGTCGGCAAACAGCTGAAATCTACAACGAATCATATGCTGTACAGGAGGACACAGGGAGGGTTTGTGGCAAATAGCCTTTCGCAATTAGCTATCCCAAGTCACGATAACTCAGTGGGAGAATGGAAGTATCTCACTGTCTGTTCTCTCCGCGGCACTGGTTAAATTCCCCGCAGAGGCAAAGCATCTCAAGTAATTTCTCCGAACTGATTATAATATGTGCTGCCTTATAGTACACAGATATGGGAGAACCAAAAGCTAGGACTACAGCTGAACTGTGGTTGAGAGCGGAGTGGCGCCCCCCCCCCCAGAAAAATGCCCTTGTTCTCAATCAACAGAGGTGCCTATGAATCAAACTTGGTCTACGGCGAGTAAAACAAAGAAAACCAATGCATAAGAGTGACATTTCGATTGTCAGACAAAACCACATGAGTATTTGAGAGAGTACTCACTGCATGGAGAGCCAGGCGCTATGCTCAAAGGCGAGATCAGATGGGCCAACCTTGGGCTTGAATGTATTGATGTGGTATCTGAAGTATTCTATGCCTTTGTTAGGATCAGCATGTCGAAAAATCAGCCTGCATATCTGTAATGATAAAGATGATGGCTAAACATAATAATAATGGTATCCATCTTGCTGGGTTTATACAAGAACATCAGTAACCATAATAACCATGGCAATGCCTGGTGCTCGGCTCAGGACTCCTCGAATACCCGAGAGGCCTTCTCAAATTTTTTATTTGTTTCAACCGCCAATCGACCATGTTTCATCTTGGATGTATAAGGATTTTTGTCTTGAATAAAGTTTGTCTACACAGGATTCGTGAACGAATGTCCTTGTATAAATCTATAATCTGTCTCAGGAGACCATGGGAAAGCTTCTAGTGAAGCTACGTGGCTGTAGTTTAATGCCCGAGGCCAGCTTCACTCTTTCAGGATTTCCACAGAATTAGCGCAACGCATTGCGCTACAGTACAGAGAGAATAATAAGGGGTGATTAGGGGTAAGCACACCTAAGCCATGTTTTACCCATCACCTGCCAACAACTCGGCTGAACTCTTTTAAAACTAAATCTTGAACAGTTACAGGGTGATTTTAACCGTTATCCACAGGGTAGACATTATATGCCTATTTAGCCAACACTGCTTACAGATCTGAAGACTGATAGGCATTGTATGTTGGCAGGACTAGGAGCATGATCCTCTCCTAGGATGGTGTTCAATCAAACCTGATTATACACCGATCAGGGATGACAGCTCTTACTTTATAGTTGATAAATCCAGCTATTGTCTTGATTTCCAGGATGTTTGTCTCATGCATCTTTGCCTCCAGACAGTGGTCATAAGCTAGCTTATAATGTCTGAAATGTATTGCAATCACCAAGTGACTATCTTATGCCAATCCTGCAGATGATTGATGACTGTGCATATAGGCTATGATTTTCCTCGATAAGTGAAATAATATGGATGTTCCGGGAGCCATGTTTGGGTTTTCTTGTTTTCCAGGACCTCAATTCAGAGAGGAGTTAGCAGTACGGAAAGCAACAGAGCCAAGTCCCTTATTGGTGCGTCTATAGTTCAAATGTTCACCAATTCAACTACCAGTACCAATATCAACAAACGATGGGTACCATAGCGCTGGGGTTGCAGAGATCCAATAAGTAGTGCCATTGTTATTTTCGACTGCATTGCTATTAGCGCCCGCACCTGTATATCCATTGACTTACCCCAAGCGCATACTGAAAATGAAATCATTGCCCGGTTGGGGTTTTGGAGATTGAAAACTTACTTCATAGCCATGGGAAAGTCTTGCTTGAGCTCGTTGAAGAAACCAATCTTAAATTGATGACGGATGAACAGCAGCTAAAATGAAGCATTACACAAATATAAAGGATGCTGTTCATCAAGTGGTAATCTAAAGATAAAACTAAAATGGCCCCTCAATTTACAGAGCGTCAAAGGATCAAACACGGCTGCTTTTTGCTCTTTACACGCAGAGATTCTATTTAGCAGACCTCTTGCTGGAAGCTGGAAGTGGGAGCCTGACATGTCCAGCCAAACACTTTAATCGCTGAGCTATTCAGCTTTTCCAGTTGAACCGGTTTCAAAGCAAATTTATAACTGGTGAGGGTCGCATAAGGGATCCACATCCAGTGCCCTTGAGAGACCAACTGTAATGAAGTGGTTCACCATCTCACCTGATGAGTAGTACGATTTAGATAGTCTCGATGGGATTTCACCCGACGAATGTTCGTTGTGTAATAATTTTGACTAAGTTCGTAGAAGGCGTTCTCCAACCTAAAACGACAGAACAATTTGGGAAGAGATTGTCTTGAGAGCAATGTAACTAAAATACACAGCCCAGCACAATCCCTGAGAAGCAGCCCATCAAACAGATCACAGCGATGCCGCGCCACCAAGCGTGAACGTTTCTTCTTATATTACATAAATAAGATGAATTATTTGTAATGTCTTTTTCGGCTGTTTTGTCTTTCAATGGAAGGATTTATTTCAATTCTGTCGATTCCAACATAAGAAATGTTAAATTAACCATCACTATTACAATTACTATTACTAATCATGAGAGACAGACCTATGACCTGATACATTGTTGATACATCCACATAATTCACTTGAGTCATCTGGGAAACTCTTAGAGTGAGGCTTGTATCAGGCCTGTACAGATGAGTTAAGAACACCTACTTGAAAAATGATTGAGTTCTCGCCAGCAGTTGAACGCTTAGTTGTCACTTGAAAACTTGCTGAAAACCCCAAAGCCAGTTTAGGGGCATTTTTCTAGCTCATTCAAAAGGTTGTTTTACTTTCAAGTTTTACTGAGGAAATTTGTTGGTGCTTTTCTCATCAAACTAGGCGAACGAGACAAACGCATAGAACCCATACAGACTGGAGACTGCACAGTGGGAATTTCATGAAGCTACAAACAATTACCTGATAACATAGCCAAACAAATGGTCGGTGTGTGGCAGCACAAACAGCGTTTTTGGTGAGATCTCGCATTCAGTGCAGAAGGCTGACGCACGCTCTCCAGCAATCTGCTCTTCACCGGGAGGAAGGGGCGGAGATTTCTGTATGAGTACTACAGCTAATTTAGTGTTACGTCGATCCAGGCTGGTCCTGCAATAGCGGAGAATGTAACAATACATTTCAGAAGGTCGGTAAGCTTATCCAATAAATATTAGAGACATTGTGGAGTTCTACCTAGTAACCTATATTGACTCGTTCAGTGAGCCGGTAGGTGACTCTGTGATTCACTTTGGAGCAGTATTACTAGTAATGAGTGTACAATCTGGGTGCAGATATATAAGAATATGGCTGACATATTAGTTCATCACCTCAGTGATTGCCTACAAACTGCGATAGACCTCTTTGAAATAAAGGAAATTGCTTCGGGTATCATTTCTACGGAATTTGGAAGAAATTCCGCGCCGACGTAAGGTAACCCGTCTGCAATTGCGCGCCAGTAACGTCAATACGGGACCAGTGTCCGCTTACAGATACGGAAACGCAACTCCGCAACCTCTCTTTTACTGGTACTGACTAACATACTGGATTACAAGTTACTCTTAATTGAGGCTTCTTTTCAGTTGAATGTTTTGGATTTTTTTCATGAAGAAGGCTTACATTCGCACACCCAGGGTTATATTGCTAGCTGTTGTGCTGAGTGAATGGAACTGAGTGGGGAACCGGTAGTTTGTTTGTTTGTGTATACTCCACATTTCCTTTTCGGAGACGTAAACCCAAGACTCGCTATACACGAGTGGCGTGATGGCGCTCCCAGACCTAAAATTTTGTGACAATCAAGAGGTAGAATTTAACTCACCGAATGATCTGAAGTCTGGTTGAGCATTCTTGCAGTCTCTCCTGCCATTGGATATCGTCCCAATCCAAGTCAAAGAAAACGATGACGAGAGAAGGCAGCAGAGTGAGGTGTTTTCTCATCCAATCGCGTCGGAGCACACCTTTTGGTATATACCATTCATAGCTACTCCTCTAAAGAAAGATCTTAACAGTGTAGGATGATTTCAGGGATATTGAAACCTGGCCAGAAGCTACCAAGGCCATGTTTCCCCACAGATAGAGACAACTTTCTAGGAGGGGATTTTGGTATTGAATGGAGTTGCTCAATGAATTGCAGGTCTCAAGAGAAACTGTCTAGATCTTACTATTAAAAAGTAAAAAATGTCATGGATTTAGACTTTTTTAGGCATGATTGCACTGAAACCATATTACCAGTATCTACCAGGAGCCTTCCAATGGGGACAAAGTGGAGACAAACACCACAATAGCTATCAAATATTCAGATGGGTGGCACCAGCCTTACACCTTCCCGGAGAGGACACGCATAATATCTTACTTATTATATTAGACATACTTTTAATTTGAGGTTTTCCAACACAAGGCTTCACTGCCCGGCGGTGCACTAACAACAGACTAGCGAGCAGTAGGGTGAAGCATGGAGGCATCACATGGAAAAGAAAGTGACCTGTATGCTTTATCAAGTTCTTATTTGTAGCATTGGGAGACCAGAGTTGGTACGACAGTTTTCCAAATTCACAATTTTTCTTCTTATAGGATTTTCCTTCCAGGTATGGGTTTCCCAGACTCACGGAATAGTGGGATTGGACCGTATGGCATGCTAGGATAGCCAATTGGTTCAGTAACAGGGATCACTTGCGGAGCCCTCATAGAGTCGCTGGTACAAAGGTGATAAGTGATCAGGTGATGGGTATGCGCCTACCTTAGCGAACACCAAGTGTTTGCCACTGACTGGGCCTGCAGATTCCTAGGGTACCGGGAGTAAAATGATATTATCAACATACTTTACTGAGATTAGCAATCGACTTCAATTTCAATTTGGGAAACAAATAAGAATTAAATGTGAGCTCGATAGTGATAGTCACACTCTGCAAAATTCCTAGATCCTACCAATTTTTCTGTAAAAAAATGCTACCCTACATACATTCCTCTTGTGACTGACAATTGATAAGCTGAATGCCAGTTTCCTGTGAACTGGCTTCCCGGCATGAGGATGGACAGGTGAGAAGATGAGATATACCGATATCCATGTAGCATTCCGATTTCCCACATCAAAAGGCAGTTATACAATGTAAGGAGTCAAATTTATTCGCCCCTCAGAGTCAGCTACCCCAGTAGCACAAACAAGTTACATCACCTGAAAGGTACTCATCCTTCTTTCTAGACTGAGGCTAGCAGCTGAACGGTGAGCCTACCTTCGGCTTGACTTTGGGGTATTCGTGATCTACGCTTAGCGTAGTGAAGTTAAGAGGCACTCGGTCCGACTTTCTGTTGTTGCAAAAGAGATCCCAGACCATCTTGTGAACAGCATTGAAGGTCGAATCCAGCCCAGCCAGTACCACCAAACCAACTGGGTCACATCTTAATTCTTGGGGAACTTCAACTGCCCACGACATCTTCGCAGGCTGATTGTGATACTGAAAAATTAAAGCATTGTGCGACTTTTTAAAAAAGTCCAGACTGATCACTTGATGCGGTAAAATCTATTCCCACAACTGGGTGACTGATTGTACGAATAGAATAATAATGTATGCTACAATTGATATGGCCTAATTGAGCTATTTGGTAAGTAATTAGCTGCATCACTATCAGCATCTTATTCATACTAGGTAGTGAGAAACTATGTACTCCATACCTTGTACCCCAGTACCTCCGAAACCATGTACCCTGTACTCTCTACACTAGGTACCTTGTATTCTGGAAACCATATACCATGTACCTTAAGCTCGAAACCATGTACTCAATACCTTAGATACCATGTACTTCTATCAGAAACTTGACAAAAAAATTAAAGTGAAATCCTTGACTTTTCAGTATAACACAACATGGAAGAGACAAAATACAAATACAACCACTTTTGTGTTTCCTTAGCAAAACTCAATTTAAAACACAGCGTATCGAATAAAATTCACCAACAAGTCAAGTGAGTCACTCAGCTGTAGTGCATAAACTTGTTGAGTCTTTACTGGGTATAAATCTGTTAGTGTTACTAACCAACTTACTAAGACTAGTCGACTAGTAACTTACAAGTTACTTAGTAGTAAGTAAGTTACCTCTTGAGCTAGTCAGTGTAACAACAGACATTACAGATTACACTTACAGTTACACTACAGACTACAGAGATTTATTTAGTTAGCTCATTCTCAGTGACTAATCCACGACTATCACCTATTAGTCATTCACACTCACAAGTCACAGATTTACACTGTCGGTGTCAGTAGGGAGTCACACCCACCATCCAGTCAGTCACTCACTCACTACTCACTAACTCAGTCATACTCAATAGTAACTAGTAAGTAACACCCAGTAATTGCGTAAACTAAAACTGGGTGGGTAGGTGCTGGGAAGTACACACACCACGCATTTGGACTACTTTGACAGGGGACTTGATAATTTGCAAAAGAAACAGGTGGGAATAGTCTCAGACAGAGCTCAAGTATTGCGATTGCGCTTCAAAATACCGCTGGTGTCGGCTTTAGAGGTTGCTCTGAACAGAGAGAAACTCTGGAAGCTCAGTCATTACACCGGTTGTAGAGGATTTCAATGGTTCTGGAGAAGGCTGTTCCGGTTTGTGAAACAAGTGTTTCTATTGGATAAAGCGTGTGTCAAGGTCAGTCCTGCCCACTTTTGCTTTTCATGATACTGGGCAGGTTGGCAACGTCAGCGTATGATTTAGTCCCTCAGCTGCATTGACGGTCGACACCATGACAGTTAAGGCTAGGAAGATAGCACAATCTGTATTAGTTGTAGCAGGTATCTTACTGTCAGCATACGCATATTATGTGGAGACCTCCAAAGAAAAAGACTCCTCATTCACAGCGCTGTGTGACATCAATCCTCAAGTCAGCTGTTCCAAAGTATTTACATCAAGGTAAGTTGTGCAGGTCATGCCAAGATCTACCTCTACTTATACGAGACAAGAATATGGGTATCAGGCAGTGCAGTCATTTCGAGTCCATTGTAAATTATAAGAGTTATGTTTTACGTGGTTGTAGCTACCCCTGCCGCTATTCCTTAGTTATTGGTGTGACCGTGTGGGTGATGAACTTTTCTTTTCTTTGGATTGACTGCACTGTCACTACTGTTTTTATTCTGAATGAAGTCAATTGTTATAGTACAACCTCATGGATTATTTTAGATGGGGTGAACAAGACAAACGGCGCTATTCAGATTCTTTTTCTGTAGCGTTGATTGTTCGCATTCTCATTACTTATCAGCTGCCCACTTTTCAAATCCCAAATTATAACATTACTCGGTTCACTATGGACACTATAGACAATGTTACACACCGTTACATCATCTGGCCATCAGTATCAGTGAAACCCTGGTACCATCAGATCATAGACTAAGGACTACAGATACTACTCAGTGTCTTAACAGCTGTGCCTGCTGGGTCAGATGTATTTCATGGTTTTTAATTAGCTTGGTAGAAGCATTAAGAAATCAATAGCGCTGTAATTCATGCTTTGCAAGTGATTGTAAGAAAAAAGCCTTGTTTACATGACAAGAGTTTCAGCAATGGCCTATAGGATGACTAGAACATGATACTGGTGTTCCTGGTGTTCCATGGATGAGTAAGCGCTTTTAAACCATTGCTGACGTGGTGTGAATCTCAATTGAACAGAGCTGGTGGGTGATTGTATCTAGTAATGTTTTCTTTCGTTCCCACTGAAATTTATACATTGATCTGTGCGGCAATTTTCAGCAGTTCGTTGTGTAATGTAGTTAAAGCAAACAATCCCAAGTTTATTCCCCTTTCAGTAAAAAGTTGCATATATTTAAGTTGAAATGACATCAACAAAAATTAAAACCTTTGCATTAAAAATTCATGGTAAAATGTGTGTATCCTTGGTCATAACGAAGCCAGTCAGTTATTTTCTTTTGCTTTGAAGCGATTCTTGAGATTAGCCTAGGATTCAAATGAGGTGGTATTTTTGCATAGGGGAATGAACGCGATACCATGTATATTGGATTTAATGAAGCCTTTCGCTTCCATATGGCAGACACGTGTACAGTCGCTCTTGTACTTATAGATGGGGCAGAGGAATGGGCTTGCTTCCAAAAGACTCCATACTTAATCAGCCTAACAGCGTATTTGGCATTCTATTTTACATCACACTTATTATTCTAGGTAAGTCTGCCCCCAATCTAATCAGCCCCAGGCCCATGGAATTATCCTCCAGGGGAGGATAACTCTATATCACACCTCATCCCAACCAACTCCCAATCATATCGGAAGTAAATTAATTTAATTGGTGTTGCGTATAGCTTTTTTTGTTTTCATAAACCCAATACGAATTTTGTATTGTGAAAAATCCAACTTATAAGAGTTGCTGGAACAAAGAAGTTCAGCAGCTCCACTGTTTGTCCATAGACACCAGGGAGGTCAAGCCTTGATTTTAAAATACTAGGTTTATTAGTTTCGTCTCCTCATTGGAGATGCTGTAAGACAGACGACATCATTCAGCGATCTAGGTCAAGTCTCTTCATAGCTAGGGAAATCCTACATTTACTATTTACACTGATTTGTGATCCCTCTTAGGCCAGTACATTGTGGGCAAACGAGCCCCTTTTGAGGACTTTGCATACGAAGCGCAAAAAAATTGTGGTCCGAGGATATGCTCTTAGTCGGTCCAAATGGCCACTGCGAAAGTTTTTCTAATTCCCCATTTATGAAACTGATTTCCCAGTAATTTTCACTCGTGTTCGTTCTTGTAGATCCTATGCAAGCTTTGTGGTCGGCTAAAGCTCAAGTCATTCTCTGTGGTATAAGCAACCTTTCATCAGTATGGTTGGCGTATATTCTATTTTACGTTCTGGAAGATGTTTGCGTTGTGTGTATTTCTATGTACATTATCAACTTTTCACTCCTTGTAAGCAGTGTTATAAGATATCGAAGGCTCTCGCAATCTTTACCGAAGAAACGAGTCTAGGCTGAAATCGGCCGAAAGAGATGTAACTAAAATGCATTTTCCGAGATTGTTTCCCTCTCTATGTGATTGCGGTATTCTGGAATGGTGAAGGTCCTATGTACGGCATTGAATTAGTTATACTTTTCATCATATGTGTATAGTTATCCATTTTGACATACATGTATATGTTTGTCTACGGATATATTTTTTGACATGTTTCATGAGTTTGTTTCGGATCTCTATTCTGCACTGCTTTCCTAGTCAAGAGTCTTCAGTCATTTAGACTACCTACTTGTGAATAAAGCTTAACATTGCACAGCATGTTTCCGTATGCGTTTTCCTTGGCTGTGTTTTCTAAACTAGTCTTGCCTTCAGTTCAGTCTAAACCAGGGCTGCCCGAGCTTTTCAGTAAGGGACCGCTTTCGAAAAAATGGGCTGCCTGTAACAGCCTCTCAATGACGTCAGTTGCTGCATGTATTATAGCAAGCTATGAGATGTTGGGAGTATTCATACGATTTAAAATGGTCTTGCAGTGGGTCGGATGGTTTTAAAGTGTTTCACAACATTTTCAAATGGCTGGGGCCATTTTATAGGTTACTGCTGGAGTTAGCCGCAGGTTGCGCAGCTTTGGTCCAAGCTAATCGGCAAATGTAAGGCCAAGTCTGCCAAAGATTTCATGCAAACCAAACTCTATCAAGGCTGACATTATTGCTGCAGTGAAATAGAACTTTGTTATTTCTGATATAGTTAAATAGATGGTTTGAGTCAAGACACTGGAAGGAGAAAATAATTAGTCGTGTAAACATTTTGGTTTTCATAAGCAGTTTCAGTAGCGAGGAAGGGAATTGTATAAACTTGGCGTAATGTTTAATGCTGAATCAGCGACAGCATTATACATACAGTCACTATTGATGCAATAGATACAAGCGTCTTAAAATTAAAAAAGCCATACATTCAAATAGTAGATACTCTGATAGAGCAAAGCTTTAACCAGGTCTCCAAACCTGATCAATGCTCGATTTATACGAGGTGATCAGTCAACTAATCAGTTCGCCAACAATCAGCTGTAGTCGACTAGAATAAGTAACATGGAGCATTACAAATAGTCGACAAGCCATCACATATTTGAGGCTTCTCAAACCCGAGGTGTTGAACAATTACCGGATGTTAGCGTAACTAACAAATATGTTTGTTATGAAATTTCAGAATGATTGAATCCCTGAAATCACGACAAAGAGTGACGACAGTGAATGGAGATCTGTGTTGATCATGAGCCGCCGTAGTATGGAGTCAGATTAATTTCCATGGGATGAATATTC
>Ga0224501_10002992_pt1 | contig 13309 bp, 11 predicted proteins | sample SF_Oct11_sed_USG_4_FD_169105 | JGI IMG/M metagenome (GOLD analysis project Ga0224501, IMG submission 169105) | Sediment microbial communities from San Francisco Bay, California, United States - SF_Oct11_sed_USGS_8_1 | ecosystem: Environmental > Aquatic > Marine > Sediment | place: USA... | reverse complement strand
ACATAAACAACCGATTTTCACAACAGCTTTACACCCAAATTGATGTGGCCAGAGGTCACGTATTGTAGCCTGACATCTCACCTATATCCTGCAAAATGCAAATAAGCTAGCCAAGTCTGAAGGTCACAGTCACTAAAGCACTAGTAGGTTACACCATATATGTCCTGGTTCAAGCAGGTTGGTAACCCGCCATGGTGATGCAGTAGTCTTGTACCACTCTCATTCTAAGATAATCGCGGTAGGTTGACCAGTTTTGTCATACTCTTAGATGTAAAGCTTATGTGATATATCAGAGAGCATTGGGGCTACCAAATCAGACACAGTAAATGGGTTTTTAGTTAGAAGTCTCTTTCAATACATGCACATGGAAAAGGCTTGCAAACCATTCATTGAATTGTGAAGTGAATGGTAGTTCGTAACGGTAGTGTGCAGTAGTTTGAAGATTCTTTATTTAGATAACATTATTAGTACTTCGCGATTACGAATCAGTATAGTTCGACTACTGGAAAAAAATGGAAAACCAAGTAGAAAGTACTGTTTATAAGTTAAATAATAATAACAGTGAGTTCATTGGAAATAATAAAAAGACTGGTCGTATGAAAAGTTCGACAGTAGTAACATTTAGTTACACTAGGAGAGAGATTTTGATAAAATTCATGAGTGAATTGCAACTTTATAAAGAACCTGGATACCTGAGAGCATAAAGGAGCAGCAATCAACATCAACATATAATGACATCACAGCGGCGGGTCTATGAGAAAAGGTGGTACTGGTTTGTAGTTTTATTCACCCAACTATCGCTGGGTTTGATATCGGATGAATTTCTAGATCATCGTATATACATTCATAGAACCCGGTGCAACCTAAGCCAATAAACCCTGAATTAGGCCAATGCCACTTCCTGGACACATTCATTACGAGTTCACGATCGATGTACCACAAAAATTGGTTACCATTAGTTTTAATGGTAAGTAAATGCCAGACTGGTTTACTTATGAGTAACCCTTGTCGATTCATCCTTTCGAATGGATTGTATACCTCTTTATTAGCATCAACCTGCCTCGGAAGATCAGTTGCATAAGGTTTTGCAGCATCAAAAAGACATTTTGATTGATTGATTTTGGCTTCATCAGTGAAGTTAAGTCGATTATAAACGGCGCACGCTCCTCCATTTAAAGTTGCATTGGCGACGAAGTAGAGACCTTGGGTGTCAGTTATTTTGCAACCGCCCTGCTGGACATCTAATGCCAGAAATAAACCGGCTGGCATTTGATCCCTCCTCACGGAGATGCTAGCTAGCACATTGATCGCCATCCATCTTGAATATGGATAGATTTGATTATATGAATATATTTGATTCAGCATAAGCGCGATAGGGATATATCGTGGACGAAAGTTTTTGCCTTTTGTTGGCGCACAAAATTCTACTGGCATTTGTCGTACGGTTTGCAGTAATACTTTGTTTCCTGATGACAACGTACGTACCTCAAATGAGCCGATTTGTGGTGTGAGATATGCGGGCTCCATGAACTGATCATAACCATCAAAAGGATCTCTGTAGTTCAACGGAAATGGTTTGGATTTTGCGATGGGCCCGGGATCTCCTTTTAGACCAGTAATTGTCGACAGCGTAATTAAAGTATTTGGTTCAACGTCAACCAAAATCAGCCGACCATCTTGAAATGTGACATCATCACCGCGCTGCATCATTTGAGGCTTGAATTTATCTAAATAGCTTGTCCATCTCATCAGGTTGTGGAAAGTCTTTCTGAGTTTTGCGTCAAGTTCGATAGTGATATTCTGAGTTAGGACGACGTACTGTGGAGTTTTGGGACGGATGCATTTTGAAAACTTAAATGACATTGTCTCTATTACAATTGTGAGTTCTGTTTGTTGCGGATTAGTTAAGGTGACCATGGTGCCACCTAGGGTGAGGTTATAACAAGCGGATGTCACATAGCTCCATCCCGGCTGAGTGAACTGAGCTGTATGCGCCATTACCTATAAGAAAAAAACCAGTAGAAATGGCAGGCAGCGCCTCTACAATTTAATATCATGCCGTAGAGGCAAGCCTAAGTACAAAAACAAGCTTGAACGTGTACTTGGTATCTACTCTTTATGAAGTATCAGAGTAAGACATTGCGTGTAATATCAAGTTACACCCATAGAGTTGTCCTCCCTTAGAATGGCCATATTTTGTAATCACTACGAGGAGAGATCAATCATCTATCAGCCATGCAGCCAAATGGCGTACTGTGTACATATATAAAATATAGTAAAAACAATGAAATATGGATCAATGTAGCAAGAACTGTAGCTGAAGCCTAGAAATTGTTTGAGATCATCAAACCAGTTCTTAAGCAGGTGGAATGTTGAGCGAAGTTGGAGGATAATGTTTTTGGTTTAACCACATGACAAATCATAACTCATTAACCCACACTTACTCAGCTTCGGATTGCAAGGTTAAAGGGGTTATGACAGGGGCAAAAGTGACTTCACTTGTTTGTAGATTCTGAAGCCTACCATGAACAAATGGGCCCAATACCCAGTTCAAACGGAAGCTTAGATATAGCCCTATTCAATGCGCATACTTAGAGCCCTCGGTGACATACTTTTCAGCCCGTCGATGCACCAGAATTGGCCTCGAGATAGGGAATTAACACAGAGCTGTTGGTGTTTGCGTTGATTTCTCGACTTACGCGCTGATGTTTGAAAAATCCTCTTGCAGGTGCATACTAGACTTGTAGTTACACCGTCTACATAGAGAAAATATTCAAAAAAAATATAGAAATAGGGTTTCAGAGTGCAGTCTTTAACCTCTGTCAGCAAGGGTTACAATGATAGAGGCCCGAACGCAACGGCCTCTATATAGGGCTAGGGAAAACTGGCAAAGCAAAGAGGTTATAAGAAGTGCTTTGTCGGTTTTCCCTAGCCCTACACAGAGAACGCTGCGTTCGGGCCTCTATAATTGTGCAATAATGGCACAAGCACTCGTTGGCAGAGGTGAAAAACTGCGCTCTGAAACCCTACTTCTATATTTTTGTTGCACGGTTTCTCTATTCAGACTTATGTTACTGCAAGTCTAGTATACAACTGCAAACGCATTTGTCAAACATTGGCGTGTAAGCCGAGAAATCAATGCAAAGACCAACAGCTCTGTGTTAATTTCCTATCTCGAGGCCAATTCGGGTGCGGCAACGGTCTGAAAAGTATGTGATTGAGGGCTCTAAGTATGCGCATTGGATAGGGCTATATCTAAGCTTCCATTTGAACTGGGTATTGGGCCCATTTGTTCATGATAGGCTTCAGAATCTACAAACAAGTGAAGTCACTTTTGGCCATGACATAACCCCTTTAAGTAAAGGAGGTCCACTCACAGAGACCATCTTCTCTATAGTATTGGGCACATGAGTGTGAGGAGCAAATATCCTAATGACTCAGCCGAGGAATATAGACTCAGAAGGGAAACTTTCTGCACCACTCCTGACACCTGCGATGTCATGCAGACACGAAGTTACCTCTACTAACCCACATAGGAGGATTCAGGCTATAGTGTCCTGACCACGGCTCATCAGCTGTGAATAAGCTTGATTTAGGATATGGAAGCGTAGCGTAGTATGACGCAACTAAATTCCATGCGATGGTGCTGGTCATCTGGCCATTGACAAAGTTCCTGAAAAAAATAGAGGTGTTATTTTCTAACATTTTCTAACTGTGCTCAGGAGAGTAAAAGTAAGGCATTGCTGAGTGGTTGGAGTGCTCGCCATTGACGTTAAAGGTCTTAGCCAGCTTGTGCCTAGGATTTAAAAAAACGGCTCTTTCCAGATCTGGTGAAGGTAAAGACGGTGAGGAATATGTCCCACCTCAATTTTACATCATCGCTGCTACAAGTTGGCCCTCTTACAGCCCCCAAGGTTATCAGGTATGGAAATAACCTTTACCCTTGAGGGGAGTAAATATTATGTTCACCCGCATGATGTTACTTGTCTAATAGACAATATTATTATCTCAGTGTATGAATGGTTTGATACCTGCAGACATGTACGATCCAATCAAAGATGGGGGAAAGCTGAGCGGATTGGTGGGATATAGGGTGCATTCAGATACCTAGCAGCCAGGCTGTTTTAATCATTTTTTGATGATTAGTCATCAGCTAATCATTTTCTATTATCCAAGGACTAGGCTTGAATATTTGATAAGCCTAGGTGCTTGGTATTCAAATTCACACATACATTACCAACTAAAAAACTTATCTCAACAGCAACTTAAGAGTAGAGTAGAAATATAAATATTTACTGAACAGTAAAAAACAAATAAGCCCATACATTTGGGGTTTTTGTAGCAGCTTTTGGCTTAGGGAGCAGGCATGACTCTGTAGTTTGTAATTTGGCGACCCTCAAATCACCTCGCACCCAAAAAGGATGTCATAATAATGTAGAGCAGGTGAGGCTTAGCAGCTGAGGCTTAGTGGTTAAAATATATGATTTGCCTGCAGTGAGTGGTGGGTTCGAATCCCAGAAAAGCAGATGATGGTGACAGGAAGTGCATCCAACTTTAATTCGCGCCTGACCACCGAAAAGGTCTTTCCGTTAACTGGGGAGAAAATTCCGTGACCCGCACAGGGATTTATAATATGGGCTATCAAGGGAAGTAAAAATTTGCCAATCTATTAGCTTGTTTTAGATTGAAGAGCAAGTCTTACGACAGTTATAATTATGGTAACCAGTAGTTTAGACGCCAGACTTCAGAGAAACCATTGAGCACCTCCTAGTGAAGCTCGAGGCCTGGCGATGGTTGGGACAATAAAAGTTGACTAAGCTCAGGGTTAACTCCACTCTACCAGCTGTCAGTGCGTTACAAGACTGAACGGATAATTCTGGGAGGTTGGAGGTCAGTCAACCTTGTCCATGTTTTACACATAACCACTAGAACTCGGCGTCTTCCCGAACTCACATACCTGTTAATGATACGAGCCAGGCAAGCAGCTCCATGCGTATCATCGATAGTGCTGTAATCTTCTGATGCCCACAGAGTTTTACCAGTCTGCAGAGCCTGTGTGGTGCTGACCTCACCGGCATAATGCGTGCTCAGAATGTCCACAGCCGAACGAAACTTCGCATCTTCCAGCAATGTCTAAAGAAACATTCCGGGCGAGAGGGCCGAGTGATGATGCTTACGGATTGCAAAAACACTGACCCTAGTCCGAAACCGGAAATGAGTGTCGCCAAGCAATCAATGGACGACATATTTCATTGGTTGGTGAGCCTGACAAGGCTTTGTCACTTCACTTTTGGAAGGTCTGATACCGGTCTCAACGGTCAGATTCGAGTCAGATCGGATGCAGAGTGGACACAGGTCGCTAATAGTAGAGTCGCTTTGTAGGACCCGACCCGCAAACTGTTTTTTGAGTTATTCTTGCAAGCAAAATGAATTGTTTTAATCAGGTCACATGGAGGCATCAGATGCATTGTATGCATGCTTATCAGCTCAACGTACAAATTATTTTCCAAAAACTTCCATCATGTTTTAAAATTTTTAACTGCTGGTTTGCTATCGTGTAACAGAGTTTTAGCCGTGTAATTTTGTAATTGAAACTCGACTCGTCTGAAGCACGTCGCAGCTGGCTGTTGACTCTTTTCAGCGACTGGAACTACAGTCATCTACAGTCAAGTCGTATTGGTGTCAGATTTGCATCTGAACTCGTAGACATCAAATTTACCAGTCCGAATCCAATTGTTGATCCCAGTACTACCAGGGACCCTGTTGATTAGGTCCATTGGATTGATTCAATAACTAGCTGTTCTTTACAACAAACTGACTACATTTAGATGTTTGCAGTAAAATTGTGTATCAAAGTACACCACTCTGACACCAAACCAAACCCGAGCAAATTTTGGTGTAGCTTTACACAGCCAGTCACGCAAGCACCGTTTATAATATTGTTTGAAAAGTAGGTTCAAGTTACAAGTTGACTAACACAAGCGCACTATTTGCTCAACTACCTCTGGTCGCAAACATTTAGGAGAAAAAATTACGCGGATGCATATGTAATGATACTACAGTACACCTACCTGACAGGAATTAGCAGGTACATAGTTTTAGGATAAGACCATACGGAAATAAATTCTGAAACGGTTAGTGTTGTGCCGGCCTTTATGAGATCTCGGAGATCTGATTGGCATACCAACCTCCGCTATGTCCCAGCCTCGCTGTTCTCCCACTATCAGTTTGATGTGACCGAGCCCTTCACTGTTCAGTCTTGTCCGTAAGATCTTGGTTAATGTCGCAATGCCAGGGAAAAAACTAGCGAAATTGGGCTCATTCCAGATTCCCAAGTAGTCTATGGTGAGGTTGTGATACGTTTTGGCTCCTTTCACCCACCTTGAAAGGGAACACCAAGATGGGATGGTGGTGAGCACACGTGTACCGGCTGTGGCCAAGCCGCCGTCCAATACTCATGATAAGATCGGGATACAAAGACCAGGTGATCTGAGTATAATAGAATATTTCTTGGAAGCGCTTCAACTCACAATGGAAGGTGAATGCGTCTCTTGTATTGAATGAAGATAAATATGTACCGCGGTGCATACCAACCAAAATGATGGGTCACAGAAAACTCTGTTGTCAAGAAAGTGTTTTTTAACAATCTACAATCGGAAGAGCCTTCAGGTACGCATAGAGAGGGGCGAAATTAGGCCAATTGATTTGGTGCTGATTCAACAATCGAGGCTATCCCATCGGTCGATTGAAAAGGTGCATATGCAGTCACGGCAAATGACGATGGGCGATTCGTAGAAAATTTGAGAGGATCTCCCGAATATTCAATGCGGTTAAACACAGGCTCGCTGTGGCATTCAAACAGACATCAAGATGGATAGATACCTCTCTTGATCAATTGCAACGATGAGATACGATGTCAGACAATTTTGATTGGATGCGCAGTACATTTTGTAATAACATCATTCGTCGTAGATTTTAGTAGACCAACAACGTCGTCCAAATCTAGCAATACAACATTGGCTGAGGATAGTTGATAGACTCAGGCTGAACAATTTCAGCCTGTGTTGTAAGAATTCTTTTGAGTGTTTTCAAAAAGAAGCCTAGCAAGCATCATGAACAGCATATGAGGTACAAAGTTTATAAAGTTCTTACCTAACAAGGTATTCAGTAGTTAACTTTGGGTACCTGAAAGGATCCTGAGTGCCATTTGAGATCCACCCCGGAAAGGCCCAGGCTAGCCCTACAGACATTCTGCATTATTAGAAAGTAACTCGAGACATCCAGCAAAAGTCTACAGATGCTAACTAATAAAAACCACATCATACTTTTTATGACCCGGAATATAGGGGCATATAGGAGAATGTTATTCTGTAAGAACATCAGCTTAAAGCACAGAAGTCAAAAAGTCCTAATAGAAAACAAAATGGTGGTTGTAGACAGCAACATAAAGGAGGGGGTAAGAATATTGATAGGGCAACCAATTTGTCTACGATCCAAAGGAGTTTCACTGAATGAATGCAGCAATAGAAAGACAGTAGCTTGAGCCAAGAAAATTCTAATTCGGAAGAGATGGTATCGTAGTCGTCTGCCCCGGCTAGCAAAATACAAGATGATATAGAACATAGAGACACATAGCTGAAACCATTCAGTCACAGTGCCTCCCAGTGAGGATAATGCTTACCAATTAGCAGGATGTCAGGGTTACGGCGCTTTGCTTCCTTCATAACCTCCCACTCATATCCTCGAAGATAGCTCTCATCAGCAGGTGTGTGCATGTGGGACGACTCCGTGCCCTCAGTAGACTGCCCATCCCCACCGATCTCCACCTTTAAAGTAAAGGTAGTAAAGAAGAGATAGCTGGTCAATACAACTAATAGTAATAACAAAGGTATAATGAACTGTCATGGCTGTAATGCCATTTATCTCGCAACAGTATGTAGCCACAGGTTTTTTTTCAAGACATCACTTTCGGTTTCTGTAGATTTCTTAGAATTGAAGTAGCCACTTTTTGCGACAGAAAAAAATATACATAATATATATAATATACATAATATACATATAGGCACCTTTTCTCTTGAGCAATTTTTATCTGGGGGTATATAAGTAATACCATAGGTGTGAGTTCATGATAAGAACATGCAAAAAAGGCTTCATCACGGCTGCATTGAAACCAGGTAAACAGTTTTGGAAAATAAAGACCAAGGTTGCCCAAAATTCCTGGTTTTTATCTTCAAGATTCCAATATTCATTCAAAAGATCTTCATCAAAAATGCTTGTCCACTTGACCTTTTCATGGCATGAATTTCGATGAACAAAAAGGAAGGAAAAGCAAAGAGACAACAAAGGAGCCTATGCATCTGTGTAGGTTCCATACTCGAACCAGATAAACAAAATGAATGGGGTACATTGTAGGTTTACGAACTGTATTGAAAGCTCGTGAATTCACCATTATTCACCTGCCAATGGTTTTATCAAATTTTTCAACTTTGAGTGTCATGAACAATGACTGGATTTCGGCTGCACGGTTTGAAGTGAATTGTGCCATATAAACCATACAAATAGTTTATGGGCAGCCTTAAACAGTGAACTGAAAACATGGTCTCACAATCTACCCTTGATCTCATTTCTTGGAAGATCTTGCTCAAAACCTGCTGCCACAAATGCCTGATGAGGAATGACACAATACGATGGTGGGCGGGGATTAGCGATTCCCGTCAGTTTCGTCCCTGTCTAAACACGGATCCGGTAGTCAAGCAGCTGACTCACTATATAGGCTTAATTGACCTAAACAGAAATGAAGTTGTTTCTGCTGTTTTAGCAATTGGTTCGGAAATTCACTCAATGTACAATGTATTCATGATATAAGCCCTCTTTTGTAAATTTTTGTTGAGAATACAAAATATGAAAAAATAATTTGGAGACAGCATGGCTGCCGATTGATCTCGCTTAACAAGGCACCTGGTATAATGATCATTGGCCGTTAGCAAGGGCTATTGCGTACAAACTGTCATTGGTATATATGAGCAATAAACTAACTACTAGGTAACCACAGGAATCTCATCACCCTAGCCTTCAGGCATAATGAATGCCTGCCAGCAAATGGTAGAAACAACATCGCCAGCTTGCTAAGTCAACAACTTTTTGACCGGAGAGTACGGAGTTTGACTCGCGACCGCCGTGTTCTTACCGACTGTCTAAGGTGAATCCAACACAACCTCTTAGACACTTTATTAAAGACGTTAATTTAGGTTTAGGTTCACATACCATCTTTTGAATAGTGTGGCCACAAGCATGATTACACATCCTATAAAAGCCGATTCTGTTTATTTATATCACAAGGGTCAGAATCAGTGTGTCGGTGGATTTGATTGACCAAGTCAATAAGCAAGCCTGTTAGTCGATTATGACTCCGACGAATTTTATGCTATGAATCTGCAACATTAGCCAGAATATCTATCAATCCAGTTTATATATACAGCTTTCACATATTTGGTTGGCTCATACCTTAAGTATATGAAGAGATGCTCCGTACTGTGGCTTGAATAATAAATCAAAAATCTGTTTTCGGACAGAGTATTTGTAAGTATGCAGTAGTTTAGAAGTGGCGCCACCTCCACTGATGGCTCCAACTCCATCAAATCTTATCAGAGAGTCGGTGAAGGTGATTCTCCTGTGCCCGTGGTCCTCCTGCTGACTGAAGGGAAAAACCAGCACAGGGAGAGCAGTGAGAATTATCAACATCAAGAAGACAGTCAACAGCGTCATCTTTCGACCTGCAGAATAGTATCGCAGAACTGATTACTTACCACAAGTGCAACAGAAAGCATGCAAAACTACTATAATTTATAATATTTACCGGTATTGTATAAATACAACATCCGTGTGACATTGGATTTATTAAATTACTTTTAAGAGGTTTAACAAATCATTGTGTCTATTAACGGGCAGTAGGCAACGGGTAGTGAAAAACTAGGTACCTAGTACCCTGTATCTCAGCACCTTCGAAACCATGTAGTCTGTAATAAATTGGGTATTGAAAATATAAATAAAAAAGTGGTTCTATTTGCCTCTATTGTGTATTTTGCCCTGAAGAGTCAAGGGTTTTACCTTGATTTTAAACATTGTTGGGACTTGGAGTTATACCACTTATTTGTCATATTTCTTATGGCTTCGAGGGTACAACGTACATGTTTCGAGCTTGGGGTACATCTACATGGTTTTGATGGTACGGACACCTGCATGGTTTCGAAAATACCGGGTACAAAGTTGGAGGGGTACAGGGTACATACTACATTGTTCCTCACTACCCATAAGCAACACGTCGTACGGCTGGCAACTATGAGATTGAGAACAATTCAAACAACTCACAGTCACAATGTTAGTTCATTTGAATTTACAATTACTTACTTAGTTACTACGTCTACTGTGAATAAAATTACATCGCTCATTCAGTTATTGCTGCCAAGTGCCAGCACAAAAAACTGAACGTCTCTGAGCCAGGTGTGTTCATAGTTCATAGATCGAACTGCATACATCAAATGATATACATTAATAATTAATTATAGTTTATACTAGTCTAATTACCTGATCGTGAAGACGGTGAAGTAGATATTGTAAATGTAAGCACTCGGGCTATCTTCCGTAGAAATTGAATTTTAAAAGGCATTTTGCAGCCGCAGGTTGGACTGTTGTTATTGCTAGACAAGTGGCAATTATGAGCGCCAGTCTAAAACTCCTCAAGCGAACCACTCACCATCAAACCATGTTGTCGAATGCGATTTCACGCTGACTCGCCTATTTATTCCATGGATTTCACCGCCCTAAAGGGCCCGATAGATTTCACGGGCTCTAGTAAAATAACCCCTGATGTGATTGGATTGTTTGTACATATATATCCTATTAAAACTTTGATTCTGTAACAGCAGATGGATAGACCCAAATAGATTCACAGCGATTCAAATACGCTCAGATGTTATCAGAGATAAAAAGAAAATCGGAATCACCGCATGGTATTTCTACAGACAAAACCTACTTGTTTTGCACTCACTTTGCCGCCGAGGAACGATAGGTATGGGCTACAGAACGAACGGGCGCCATTATCCAGCTTGACGGGCATGACCAATCAATGTCGACAAGTACCAGTCTCGATTAAGATCAGTTGGGTGGATTGACTCATTGAGTGCTGACCACATGACTGATTTTGAATTGCAGACTTTGACAGAGGGAGTCATACTTATAGTTATCATACTGATACTGATAGTCATACTCTTTGCTGTTCGCACTCCCTCAGTCTTTGTAATTGTAGTTTGTACTCAGTCAGTAACTGAGAGTGAGTAAGACTAAGACTAGAGGAACTAGTAAACTAGTAACCTAAAACTAACCGTGACACAGTAAACACACTCTGACAAAGACAAAAAAGTTGTTTCAAAGTGTATGAGTATGACTCTATCTCTTTCTGTCAAACTCAAAGTCTGCAATTCAAAATCAGTCATGTAGTCAGTAGAGTCGTGGCCTAGGGTGGATAACTATTAACTTGGCAACTGTAAAACTCATTCCACCAACTGACTTGCTCCCTACCCCACTATACTGTAACATACAATGATTCATGCACACATAGCAATTGTTTGGGTACAAATACTATAACTAATACCTGTACTTGTAGTCTGTTGAGCCTCGCCGACCTCCATTTCAGGGTTACTAGTTGGGCGCTAACCGAATCGCACTGTAGGTATGAGCATTATCAAGTGTTTTTCTGTCAACCTATTCACTTAGTGTGAAGTCTAGCTGCCAGTGGTATGTGTTTTAGATGGAAGACCCCTCTGAAAATGCGACATCAACTGAGGTGGACTTTCAAAGGATTGTGACTAAAAAACGTGGACTTCCGTATAGATACCTAAAGGTTCACATGTAAGTTCTCTATTGTATCGCTTGCTCACTCACATTGCTACCAGGTACAGTTTCGGAATAAACGGACAATCATAACGATTCCCCACCCGGACTGATGGACATCAATATCCAGTTTGACACGCATGATTAATATCTCTCTGTCACTGAGTCAGTGACTCTGGCTGTGATTCACACTCACAGTAACAGAGTGACACTAATGGACATTGTTTGCCCGTCATTTATCATATTACTATGTTTTCCATTAATCACAATCAGTTATGAGGTGACTTGGAATTTCTTCCATCTGAACAGTGTAATGTCAAGCCTGGTGGACAGCGTTGTCTTCTCCTCTATTCTATGCCCCTAGCCAGCAGCATAGTCTATCAGGCAATTCTACCAAGACTTGTCAACATTCTTGTTTTTAGTCAGTTTTTTGATCTTTTCCAATCCTTGAATGTGAAGTCACTGAAGCACGCAATGAACACAAGTATGAGATCTCTGTTTGGCCAGGTAAGCGTCAAATACTTTGGTCATGTTTTCTTTTGTGATGTCTTCATTGTTGGGGCGGTGCTGCCGGGGTAGATTATTTTTTCTTTCCCAATTGCGGTTTAGCATGGAGCACCACCGGTGGGTCAGTATCAATACTCCAACTCATAGTGAGATTTATTAGGTTTTGTTTTGAAGCGCTACTGAAGTACCGTGTGGATTTCAATTGAACAGTCAGTAATGGTATCTGGTATTGTTTATGTTTTTATGAGGTTTGTGAGTTTGCTAATTATGCAATGATAAAAATCATATGTGGTCACCTGAGAAAACCTGAGAAAATATGCAACAGATATGACTTGTTAGACGTGGTAAAAGCCAACGGGAAACAAACACCTTTCCTGTATGATTTTGAAGACTAACTACAAACCAAACAAGTACAGTGAAACTCGGTTAACTCGACCTCGGATAACTCGAAAACTTGCTTAACTCAAACCAAGTTTCATGGTCCCTGCCTGGGTAATGATAATTTGCTGGGTATATCTCGAACTTTTATTCATAACTCGAACTGATAAACTGCAGTTAATGCCATCAAATTACCTTTGCAGTGACTGGATGTGTTTACATTCTTGTTTTCTTTTCACATGATAAGAAAATCTCATCAAATTTTAGAAGGTTTAGTCAGGAAATGGAAAATACTAGAGCGAAATGGATTCGCTACGGTGGCCACATGGCTAAAGTAGAGGGAGAGCATAACTCATAACTCGAACTTTTCATAACTCAAACTTTTTTGATGGTCCGCTGCAGTTCGAGATATCCAAGTTTCACTGTAGTTGGATCTCGAATGCTAGAGCCCTCGTAATAATAGTCATTACGGAGTTGTTCTCTCATGTGCATGGCCTTCTGTTAGGCCTAAAGCATTTATCCATGTGGTTGGTAT
>Ga0224501_10002991_pt1 | contig 13315 bp, 11 predicted proteins | sample SF_Oct11_sed_USG_4_FD_169105 | JGI IMG/M metagenome (GOLD analysis project Ga0224501, IMG submission 169105) | Sediment microbial communities from San Francisco Bay, California, United States - SF_Oct11_sed_USGS_8_1 | ecosystem: Environmental > Aquatic > Marine > Sediment | place: USA... | reverse complement strand
CCTTGATTTTGCTGATTTCGTTCTTCAGCTTGCCATATTCATCCCTAAGTTTAATATTTTTTTCATTAAGTTCTTTATATTCATTCGCAAGTCTTTTATATCTATCAGAGATTGATTCATTTTCTTGCATATTTTCTTGTGTTTCTTTGTTTGTTTCCATACATTGCTCCTCATTTTTTTTATAAAACGCCTTGACATCATTCTGAACCGCAACTTCGAATCCTTTGTTAATTTGCAGCTCTTTGTATCTTGGTACTTTTCCGGCTTTTTTTTGGCTGCTTGGAATGTAGCCGGAATCCCAATGGTCTGGAGCGTAACTGCGTAGAAAGTTCCTTATACCTAAACATATACGTCTATTGAAAATCACTTCGTTGCCTATCACTTCGCTAGTAGGCATAAAGAATATTTTTTCGCTATTATCGCCTAGGCTAGTTTCTATATTTTGCAAAAAAATAGAAAAAACAATATTACTATCTGCCTCCCTCATCATGGCATAGTGCACAAGATAAGCACTTAACCTCTTTAAATACTTTAGCAAATCCGCTCCGTATGCTATTTGCGATATTCTACCAATCAAAATTCCGAGATCAACACTAAACTCCGCTTGTAAATCAGTACTAGGCTCTTCTTTTTTTGCTGCTATTAATTTTTCATATTCTACGCTTATTAATTCCGCTTTTTTTTCTCCTATTAGCATATTATTAACTCTAATTTATTAATTACTTAGCAAAAAACGACAAATACTGCGATAATAATACCTACTAATATCGCAACAGCGACCAGCAACTCAGTGGCAATTTTTTTCTCAATGCGGACAATTTCATTCTTAATTTTGATCTGTTCATTTTTAAGCTTGGTAATTTCATTCTTAATTTTGGCAATTTCATTCTCAAAATTTTCTTGCGTTGCTTTGTTGGTTTCCATATATTATTGCCTCATTTATTTATTAATTATATCATATTAATTTTAATTTTGCCCTACTCTTTATGTAGCTCAAAATCCGTATAACTACGGTGTAACAGCAAGTCCATAATTGCTGTTACTTGGTCGAGTTCGCTGTTAAGCTACTGTCCCAGTTCGTTATATTCCTTCTTGAAGCCATGAAGGAACCCTGCAATTTCAACTATTACTTGTTCTGTTAGCCTCGTCAAAGGACGTGATAAATTAGCATCGCCTATTATTCTTAGTATTTTTTTTAGCTCCTCTATTCTTTTCACAAAGTCGTCTATATTTTTAATGTTTTTATCGCAACTATATAAATCGATGTAGTAACGTATATTTCTTATTGCAAATTCTATATTATTGCTGATATCCTCTTCTATTTCCGATTGATTTTGGTAAAAACACTCTTCGATTGTTTGGTATGTGTATTTTTCTGCGTCGTCTTCTTCGTTACACTCGGCTATATCGTCGCTGTATGCCTCTGTGGTCGCCTCGTCTCTAAATTCCTTAACAATTACACTAAGTGTATCGTAAAAATCTTCTCGCTGTTTTTCTGTTCCGTGGTCTCTCAAATCTTCGAAAAACTCCAAAGATATATCAGCTAGTTTACTTACTTCTGAAAACTTGTTCATTGATTTGATCATAAAAAATACAATAAAAATAAAAAATAAATTTGTTAAAACAATCTCAAAAAACTTTCGTCTTAACCTATTGATATTTATATCATATCATAGTATAATATCTTTGTCAAGTTTTAAGTAAAAAAAAAGTTCAGCAATGCAAATAAAGATTAAGGTAAGTATATTAAAATTTCTAAAACGCCATAGTGTATATGCCTCTTTAAAGATGAGTGTTAACGGAAAAGAATATAGAGAAAAAGACGTACAACCCCAACTAAAAGCCCTACTAGCCGAAAATTTAATAATAAAAGAAGAAAAAAAATATAAAATAACCGAGTTAGGATTAAAAGAAGTACTAAAATACGACAACCCAAACCGCATTAAATTAAAGATAGAAGAATGCAAACAAAATAATAAAGCAATAAATTTATCAAGTATCGCTAGAGAATTAGGACTAACACGGCAAGCAGTAAACTACTTAGTTAAGACGCACAACATAGAAATGTGAAAGATAAAAAACCATATAAAATTAAATGTGTAATATTATCCGAGCTGATTTTTTCGCTCAACAAATTAAAAGAATATTACACATGTAGATTTTTAGCCAAAATATTAAATTGTGAAGATGAGTCAAAAGAATATCCAAAGACGCCGATTTACTGCGAAGTTATCAACAAAGACGAAGTACAAAAGTTAAGAAAATATAAAAAAGGACAAATAATAAAAATGTCGGCACGAATCAACAAAACAATCAGGGTTACAGAAACACAAGAAGAATTTATAATCGATTAACCATTCAAAAACAGTCGAAAACGTAGTAATATATATACTCGCCGACGGCTGAGGAGGTGAGGATATATATTACGGACTCGGACGAAATCACCACGACACACCATGATAATAATTTTCAGAAAAAAATCAAAAACCAACAAAACCAACCAAAACCATTAATAAATATTAATATTATTAATAAAATCATTAACAACCAATCACCACCCCCCGACACAACTTCACTAATATCCTTACATTGGGCGATATCAAAATAACAGATATCACATGGGGAAACTTGACATTAAGGAAATTATATTATAATAAATTAAACGAAATATATAAAAATATCACAACATGTCCTATAAATTTACCTTGTGGAACGGCAAAGAAATAGAAACCACAGAATTACGTAGCAAATTCGCATATCATAAAGTATTTGGCAATAAAAATGGTACTCAAGCATATATTGAAGCAAATCCAACATGCCAATTAAGTACAGCAAGAAATGAGGCGTATTTACTACAGCAGAAAGAAGATGTAAAATTAATGATAAAGCACCATCAAATACAACAAGCAAACGAATACAAAGATGAATATAAGGAATTATTGAATCATTTATATGAAGAAAGTAAAGTAAGAATTGAAGACACAAGAGATGAAAACGGCAAATTATTAAGATTTGAAGAAATGAGTAGACATGTACAATCAGCCTTAAAAGTTAAGTATAAATCACCAAAAATGACAAAAACAGATGGTGGAATGTTTAGCCAGCCTACATTATTCGGCAATGCTGAAGATGTAGAGATCGAATGGGATAATGACGCACCGAAAAAAGCAAGAGAGCAGTTTATTCAGTTAACGATGCCAGCAAATGAAATAGAAGAAGAATAAATAAAACATGCGTTTTTCAAAAGCAACAATCAAACAATTTAAAAATAAATTCAATTACAGCACGGCAAAAAAAAGCAAAGTAGCAGACGTGAATCTATTGAGCGAATATCCAATATCGAGAGCATTTCAAGAGTCAGATTCGAAAGTAAGAGTATTATTGGGTGCCTTGGGAAGCGGAAAAACTACGACATGTTGTAAAGAAATATTAAGAATAATCAGGCGTCAACCAATTTTGGACAAACTAGGACATTTTAAAAGGGGTTGGCGATTCAGTAAGGGAGCGATGATAAGGCATACGTTGAAAGCATTACAAAGAACAGCAGTAGAGGAATGGCGAAATAATTTCGGATCAATATCCGAAATTACGATGAATAAAATTATCGTGGAAATACCTGAAGAAAAAGTATATTGCCACATTGATTTAATATGTTTGGACAAGCCGAAAGACGTAGAAAACCTTACTTCGCTACCTTTAACTTGGGCTTGGATTAATGAAGGGAGGTCGCTTTTAACATTCAATTTATTAGGTGGATTAATTGGAAGATTGAACAGGCAACCAGCAGACAACAAAAAAGGCTATTTGTTAATTGATAGTAACTTATGCGGTCATAGCCATTGGTTATATACCGACATATATCAAAAACAAGATGTAAGAGACGAAGACGGTACATTCCTTATACAAGCATTTATCCAGCCGAGCGGATTGAGTGATGAAGCGGAAAATAAAGAATGGTTGGCAAAGAATAATGGAGGCAATCACAAAAACTACTACTTGTCAGCGATGAAAACCATGACAAAACAACAGATAGAAACAGATATATACGCTAAATGGAGTTATTACTTCCAAGGCAAGGAGGTGTATCCTGAATTTGATGAAGAACAACACGTGATACCAGTTCCAGACAGAGACGATTACAGAGCGGAAATTAACACTAATTGGATTACTTTAAATAATTTAGATAGATTCATTAATTACAATGGTAATACTAAGTCAATCCAGATTGGCTTTGACTACGGCAGGACACCTGCAGCAGTAATCTGCATCAAAAGCCGTAATAATGAATGGATAGTATTAAAAGAAATATGTTGCTACGATATTAGCATTCCAAAATTTGCCATAATAATCAGGGAGGAACTGGAGAAATTAAAAATTGATGGCAAATATTTCGATGTAGTCGGAGACCCAAGCGGAAGTTTCAAGCAACAGGGCACCGATGATACTTGCGAAGATATCCTCTATAGCCATGCAGGGATATTTGTCAAATCATGCAGGACACAAGACCCATCCGAGAGACGGCAGGCATTGAGAACGCTACTTGAGGAGGGTAGGATCCACTTTCATAAAGATAATTGTCCTACATTAGTAGAAGGATTGGGCGGTGGATTCCACTACAAACAAATGAATGTTAGTGGACAAGTGGTTTACGCAGACAGTCCAATGAAGAATAAATATTCGCATGTATGCGAAGCCTTAGAATATGCAATATTAGGCGGTGGTGAAACCGACAGAATAGTAAAAGGCTATGGCGTCCGAAACAAATACTACAGAGATGCTACGCTTGATGATGGCTACGGCTATATCAAAAATATTAAATATGATAACATCATTGGTCGTTAACAGCATTTTGCATATCTGAACTGCCTGCATCGACATTACTGTCGCTTAATTGCTCATCATTTGCAATATTTTGCCTATTTTTCGAAGGATTAACAGTCAATGTATTGTTTTCATCAGACATATTCTGCAATTGCTCTAATATTAATTGTTTTTTTTCGTCAGAGAGCATCACATTAGTATTTATGTCCAGAAATTCCGCATATTCATCAATAATATTGTCTATATCCAATTTTGTATTTAATGCCTGTGGCGATACTTGGGCGACAGATTGGACGAATTGTAATAGCTGCTGGAATTTTTCTTGTTTTTCTATCTTATGGATTTGAGATTTAAACGTTACATTTAGTACTTTTTCTATGTCATTAGCTTTCAGTATCTTCTGTAGCTCTGTATCTTTGTCCGATATAGAAATCTGATATAATGATAAATTCAGGAACTTCTTGGAGAATTGATTCTCTAATCTCGAAGACATACCGGATTGCTTCTTAATAAACGCATTTTGTCTAATCGATACTTCTGTTGCAGTTAATTTCCCGCCCATTACAGAAATATCGCCAAGTGGTTCATATGAAAACGACTTTTTTAAACTTTCAACTTCCTCTTCATATCTTGCCATAGTTTTTATATCGAAAAATGATGGTGGTACAGGATGTATTAACTCTGAAATACTCTTATTTTTTAAAGCCATCTCATCAGGAACAATCGTCGAACACATATCAGCATCATTTTTTTCTATTATCGAGTTTTGCAAATCATGGTCTTCGATATAAGAACCGGCATACTTTAAATTAATGGATTTGCTGGCATAATGGGATATCTTATTTAGCTTTCTAATGTCTGCTAACCTCTTTAAGACTATGCCACGCCCATATCTTTCGTTTGGTGCTTGGTCTAGCTTAGATATTACAAAGGGCATCATGCCTAATATTTTTTCACTTATTACTTTTTTTTCATTATATAATATTACATATAGATGTATATAAATCTTATCATTTATTTTTTTTTCAGTACTCTTTACTTGTTTCGTCATGTAACATGAGACGATTTTATATTCGTGGTTGTTTCCTCTATCTGAATTATCAATTCTGCTAATATCGTAATCATATTCAGTTTTTAACTGGTCTTTCGTGAGATATTGCGTATAGAATACGTCTTTTTCTGTGCCGTCAGAATATGCTGTATAGCAGATATATTTAAAATGAATATTTATATAATTTAATAGCTGATCCTTTCTACCACCTGTTACCAATACTACAGATGTCGAGATCATTAGATCTTTTAATGCCTTATATATTACCTCGTCTGCATTTGACCTATGAATATGCGTGAATAAAAAGCTCTCGATTTTATCGAGAGCGTTCCTCTCTTGCAGTTTTTCTTCATTGCTTTTTTCAGTCAAGTCGATATCTTTATATTCAATAGTCGCCCACTTCAATTGTGGCGGCATAAGATAGTACTGCAATTGGTCTGCAGCGTCTTCTAATGCTATTAAGGCTGTTGTATTCCATATGGTTTTATTCGTAATCTCGGAATTGTGTGCTTTTTGAGTGAAAGAAATATGGTCAGGGTATATATAGCCGTACGCTTCATCCAATATAGCATTCCATCTTTCTTTGTCTTTTTCTGCATCAGTGAATTTTTCTAATATTATATCAATATCCTCCTCAAAATAACGACCTAAGAGCGAAATATTCAGATTATTTTTTTTATTATCCTTTGCGGAATCTTTATTGTCTTTTTCGATTTGCATGAGTTAACACTTATTTAATAAATTTTATTTATTATATGCATCAGAAATAAATTATTTGTAAATACCATATGCATACCATAGAATCCCAATTAAGAAATGGGGACGATATAAAAAGAGTCTACCTGCATAGACTCATCAATTACAACCCTGATAAATTGCAACAATTGCATAAAATGGTGGATTACCAGCAGATTACTTCTGGTACGAGTGCTCAGTTGCAATCCATGCATGACGTTGTAGCGAATAAATTGAATATGTCGGATCCGGCAGCGTCTCTACAAATGAGCAATACACGGAGTATCATATGCCCACAAGAGGAATACGAAGTATTTGTCGCTAGACCTTCATTGTATACTAATATCATGGACATTAATGTCCAAGATCAAGTAGTTGACCAAATCGAGTACGGACTCGACGAAATCAAAAGACAAGTATTACTAAATGCTATGTGGGATGCGTATGATAAGGGGAAAATAGCTATTTTACCTGCTGATTACGATCCCAGCAAACCTCAAAGTAAAGGTGCAGAAGCTACTACATTGCTATTACCAAAGCTTTCAGCTTCTAAAATAATGCTAGGCAGAGCAGGAATGGGTGCTATGAATCGATGGGTTTTCGCACCAGATGATTGTGTTCAAGGATTTATTAACTCATCTGACAAGATAACTAGCACTGATTTTTCAGAATCGTATAGAACACTCATGGAAGGCAAAGTAGTACAGCCATATTTTGGACAAAGAATACAGTCTGTAGAGAATTACGAAAGATTAACTTACCGCAAGGACAATATTTCGAGAGGAACATACACTCCAACTAAAGTGAATTATGGCATAAAAGATAAAGGCGGAAAAAAAGTATGTTTTGCCTTTTACGAAAAATGCATAACATTTATGGAGCAAATAGATTTCTTCTATTTAAAAATTTGGGAATGCCACAAGGATTTACTAGTATATTACAGGGTAATTATAAAAGTAGGTGCGGTAATTAATAATCCTCGTGGAGTGATAGCGATCGAATGTAAGAATTCATATGAAGTACCTGATTCACCTGATCTTCCAAATTCAGCCCCAGCCCTCCAATAATTTTTAATTTTTTAACTTCATATGGCGTTTAATATAGACAATTTCCAAATTCACGTTGCAAAGCAAGGCGGAAATTCAACATGGATTTACAATACTGAAGATGAATATTCAGTTGTAATGACGGCTAAATATTTTAATCCAATAATGTCCGGAGACAATATGGAATTTAGGGACATCGCAAAAGGCGACAGAATACTGCTCAATGCGGTAGCTTCTGCGGCACCGAAGTCAACTGACTTGAGTATTACCGCTATATTGCCGGATGTGGTTGTTGCTGATATACACGTGTAAATATAGAATATGTCTTCCAAAGATGAGATACTAAAAAGAGCACTGATTCATTTAGGTATTAAGCCAAAAAATAATCAATCAGCTGATGACAATAATAGTCAAATTAATGAATTTTATGATGACGTGGTATTTTCGGCTATCAAAGAATTAAAATGTAAGTTCGCCATTAGAACTGTTGCTTTGTCCAGCCTGCAGATATTATCTGATATGAAACTATCGGATAATATAGTGGGGCTATATATTCTGCCGTCTGATTTTTTAGCTATGCGAAATGCCAACGGCGTAATCTATAAAGGAAAATATTTCCAGCACCAACCAGAAAGATTTACTTATGACCAAGCAATAATTTCTTACTATGCCAAGATAGATGCGTCATATTTCAATGCGGAGTTTGCAGATTATATCGCTTTAAAATTAGCATTTGTAGCAGCCAATATTTTCGACAAAACTGATTCTTTTATGTTGCAATTGGAAAAAAAAATACTAAATGCGTTTTATCTATTCAAAAATCGAGAAAATTATCTGATAATAAGAAAATCATATTTATAATTACATATTACTGCAATGAACGACCCAAAAAATAATGACAAAAAACCTTCCGAACTTCCATCTTACAAAATTCCGGAAAACATCGATATACCTAGTGACAGGAAAGAAGCACTGGTGAAAGAAGCATCCAGAAGAAAATATAGCTCGGATTCATGGAACATAAGAGTACAAGAAGAATTAGACGTACTAGCATCCGAAAAAAAAGAAAAAGAAAGACAAGAAAATCTGTCGAAAGAATATGCAGAACATTTGAGCGATGACTACCAATCAAAGCTAGAAAAAAATGCACGTTTACTAAAAGAATACAAGTACGAAAAAAAACTAGAAGACCCCATTGTGCACAAAGTTTTGCATGACTTAATAACTAAAAACTTGGAATTAGAAAACAAACTAAATAGCTCGCCTGATGTGAAAACAGTTTTTTTAAGCGAGGATAACAACAGCATCTCCACAAAAAATAATCATCAATATACAAGTACTGATGACCTTATGAAGATCATAAACAATAAGGCGTTATCAAACAAAGAAAGACAGATAGCGTCTGATAAAATCGCAAAAATGAAATATTAAAATAATGATTACTAAATATTCAACGCAAGTATTAGCCAGTAATATATATGATTTTTCGGCAGTATTTCCAATATTTCGAAAAGAGGATCTAGTAATATTGGTTAATAGTGTTGAAAAAAGTCAATCAAATGGAGATTATGATGTTGATGATAATTTACAGCAGTTTTCTTTTAACATAGCTCTGCAAAGTACTGATACTGTTACTGCTTACGCAAAATATAAAATAGAAAAAATCGTAACATTGAACAGAAATGACCAATTTACAGCTTACGATTTCAATCAGAATAATGACCATATCTATGCAGTATTAAATCAAGCAGGCATTAATAACCAAATCAGTACACTACTCCCAACCCTAGACACAACTAAAAACTACACGCTACTATTCAGAAACAACCAATTGGATGCAATTGAGGTACCTCTAAATTCAGATATCAAGGACAAACTACTCATAGGAACAGAGGATGCCAATGGAGTAACGAGCTATATCGCCATCACATTTGATGACCTGCTAAAGAGTTTTCTAGCTAAAAAGGCAGCTTCAGGCAGCGGATATGTCGTGAGTGATAGAGCAGGAAATGTCGCAGTAGTTGGTGGTGGCAATAGCGGAGGAACTGGTGGAGCCACCAATGCAAACAATCCAATTGTACCAGATCCAAACGCTGACAAACCATATGTAGAGATAGTTGGATCTACTGGAAATCCAGATTACAAGCAAGTATCGGCAAAGGAAATACTCGACAAAGCTATTACATCCGCAACAAATGATGAATTTGTTAAGAAAACTGCAAACGGCTATACAACAGAACCGATATCATCGAACGATCCGAGAATACTTGGAGGTGGAAAAACTGGACAGATATTAGAATGGGACGGAGGTCAATTAAAAAATGTTGATAAAGCTGTGGCAACCAGAACAACACTTGCTGAGTTGCAGGCTGATGGAATTATTCCCAATAAATTAGATGATGCCGTTTTAGGCTGGGATAACGCAGCAGCAAATCAGTTAACTAATATACCAATTTCTAGCCTAGGTGGAAACACACCACCTCCAGTAACACCAACAGACATACCAGTAGAGATTTCAGCCGGCGTGATTGGTGATGGAATACAACTGAGTAATAATGGTCAAAACCTATATACAACCGCAGGTTTTGCTAGATTTGTTGAAAGAACTAACCCAAAAGAACCACTAGCAATTGATGTTGACATCCCTCAAGTTGCAGCTACACTGTCACCTGATCAAAAAGCAAATGGAAAAACGCTATATCCTTACCTGCTTTGGAATAAAGCCACAAAAACAGCAACACTAGAAGTGCAAGAGGCAAGACCGACGTTCACAGATAGGATTACAAGCCTAAGACTCTATGTTGGATATGCCAGAACCAGTAACTTAAATGTCTTTGAGACATTCTCGGAGCCAACATTGCTGACTGCTGCTGACGATCAAATAAGGGAAACTTGGAAAGTTATGGGCGGAAAGTCCACCGCAATATTAACACTCAACCCTACTGGCAGAGGATTTTCTCAAACAGACGGCATACTATATCACTACGGAGCTGGCTACTCTGACCGAGCAAATACTCCTTTTGAGCTAAAACTAAACGCAAGAAAGATCGATGAATTTAATATCATTTCATCTAATGAACTATCTAGTTCGCCCACAATCACTAATGACTATGATGTTGGCGGCACAATCACTGGAATTGATGACGGCAAATTCACTATTCAGCGAGTATATCGCTACAAAACTGGTGCATTGGAAGTATTGCTGTCTAAAAGACAACTTGATGCAAGTGAAAAACCATTCGCTCATGCTTGGGACATCTTCCAAGAAGAGCAAAAAGACTTAGCACCTACATATCTCCAAGAAGATGGAATATTAGAGGGATTTGTTATCGTTGAGAAGGCTGGACAGGCACAATTTTTCTCAATCAAGGAAAATCCACTCCATGCTTATTATCCGGTTATTACAGCAACTGAAAAGGACAAATATGCGAAAGTTGACGCTGCTGGAAAAAGACTGGAATTTATCGATCCGCCGTTTGCTAAAACGTCAGATATACCTACGGATTTCTATACCAGAGCAGAAGTCGATAGCAAAATAGCAGCAGGTGGAGGTGGCACCACTCCATCTAATCCAGTGGGGTCATATACGCTATATGATTTTCCACTAATTAGATATAGAGACAGGTTCTCAATAGGAAATAGAGCTGGATCGATACATCGTCAGTTTTTCGACCAACCGTCCGAAAGAATAGAGGTTGGATCACAGAACAAAGCAATGATTAACTGGATCGACATATCTGGTATAGGGCAAGTGGTAGGTGCTAAGCAACTTGACAAACTACGGTACTTAGATAAAGCAACGGTCAAAGAATTACCAAATGACAAATGGAGTGTATATAGGCTATTGATAAATCAAATCGACAATTCCATGTCTTTGGTACTGCCAACTATACTAGTCAATCCACCATCTGTCAGTCCAAAAACATACGATGATATCAAGTCATTTGTATCAGGAGAAGCACCAATAGAGCCGAGTGTGCTGGAATCCAGTGTGATATTGATGGTTGGGTTCTGCAATGGTATCAAGAACAACTTCATCAATGATAGTGATGGTGTTTGGTTCAATATCAATCACGATACTAAGAAGCCTGAAGATAGTGTAACTGAAGCTTTCTACTATTCTGCGTTTTTCTTTAGACATGCTATTATTCCTGACTACCATATATACCAAGTAATAAATGGCAAATTAACCATTTATACTTATAACGAAGCCGCCTCTGTATCCGCAAAAAGAAGCACATGGGACAAATATCATGCAGATAGATTGGATGATATATTTGCTAATGGTATTCCATATGAAGATTTCTTCTTTTATGTAAGCAGTGGAATTCAATATTACATATCATTGCTAGATTTAAAAAATCGCTTGATATATGCTAACTATTTTCCAGCTTTCAATAATCCACAGAACTCTTATGCTGGACAAGCAATCACCTCTATACCACAATTCTTTCAAACCACCCCGCTAAACAATGTCAATATCAATGCAGATGTTTTGGAAAAGATTGTTGGTATATGGTTCAACAGTAATTTTGTAGTATCTGTTCTGGTAACAAAAGGCTACAGCAATGATGCTGGCTATAGAACATACTTCATGGACTATCGTCCATCTACTGCAGGATCGCTAGTTGACAAATCATTTTCAATACAGAAACGTGTCATTAAGGTAAAAAGAGAAGAGAATAGCGGAACATTACTGGCTATTCAATATGAAAACGATCCAAAGATATACTTGTCATCTGACAAGTCCAACTTTCAACTTGAGGTCATTTTACCAAATGGAGATACATTATCATCTTTAGATAATCTATACACAAACGGCACAAAAAAAATATACTTGTCAGATGAAGGAAATATATATCTATCTGATGATAGTTATACTCCTACTTATACGAAGCTAAATAACAAAACTAAAATTAAAAAACTAATAGCTAAAAACTTTAATACAGTATCACCTTGGTTCCTAGCAGTAGATGATACAGACAATGTCTACTACTATTCTACAATAATAAGTAACGCAGCTGGAATGCCTGTGAAAGATTCCTTGGAACTGATAAGCGGTGGCGGTATTGGAAAAATAGAATTTGGTGCCATTGGACTTGATTGTGCTATATTAATCAATGACCGAAATGAGATATATGGTTTTGGCAAAAACTACCAAGGAAGCCTTGGACTATCATCAGAAGAACAGTTATTAAATTCAGCAACTAAAATTCCATTTGATTTAAATGCAATTTTAGCTACTAAAAATACTTTTGTTCGCAGTATTCACATTGGCACTGCAGGAAAACTTGGAACTAGATTCGCATACCACACAATAATATTGCTAGACAATGGATCATTTGTAGCAACTGGTTTAGCATTTATGTCTGGAGGTACTTCAGAAGGAAGATCTTCATTTGGATTAATGGAAACCTTCATTGATAAGCCCTACGTATATCCAACAGCCCAACCATACACCGCTATAGAAGAAAAGATGAAAGAGCCAACTGTTGAATTGATTGCCGAAGAAGTTAAGCAGTTGAAAGTTGAGATTGATACCAGCAAACTAGAAGCTGAAACTAAACAACAAGAAATCACTTCTAAACAACAAGAAATCAATCTAAAAGCAGAAGAACTTAGCAAGAAGATTGAGGAATTGGAGAAGAAGAAAGTGCCTGTT
>Ga0224501_10002990_pt1 | contig 13315 bp, 11 predicted proteins | sample SF_Oct11_sed_USG_4_FD_169105 | JGI IMG/M metagenome (GOLD analysis project Ga0224501, IMG submission 169105) | Sediment microbial communities from San Francisco Bay, California, United States - SF_Oct11_sed_USGS_8_1 | ecosystem: Environmental > Aquatic > Marine > Sediment | place: USA... | reverse complement strand
TCGAAAGCCTTGACTCCCCCCATAAGATTGGTCAGGTCGGCCCCGGTTATTGTTGTTCCCAACTGGCCGCTGATGGTCACGTTGCCATCGGTGGAGCAGATGGTGTTCTTGTTGAGATAATCGCTCGGCCCACCCACGCAGATGTTGATATCGAACGCTGTCTGGCCGTCCGTCATATCCAGGCTGGAAACATATCCCACCGCCTCAGAGCTGTCCCAGGCACTGTCGCCGTTGGCGTTGTTGAAGGCGAAAATGTCGAACTGGTAGACATTCGCCGGAAAGGACACGGAAAAGGCAGTGCTTGCAGAGCCCGTGACAACGGTATCTCCATATTGGGTAAGCATTCCTGTCCCGCTTGTACTTGCTTCCAGTATCCAGACTTCGTAGTCACCCTGCGCGTAGTTGAAATAATTGATCGTGCCGGTGATTGTGCGGTTGGATATGGTGTCCTGCGGCTCCTCCTCACCGGAGCAGCCAGCAAAAGCCCACGCAAGCAGCCCGGCCAGGAGAAGAACAAGCAGTTTGTTTTTCAGCATTTTATCGTCCTTTAATGAATCGGTGCTGATGCACATTATATGAAACACCCTTTTTGATGGGGAAAATTTATCACGAGAAATAATATTATCACAGTATATTTCACGGGAAACTCGAATTTGCTGCGTGGGCCCGGATTGCCCGCTGACCATGGAGCAATCAGGGTCTGTCCCATGGCGCGGCATTTCTCCCGGCCCGTTTTAAAAGCCCACGCGGCGCCGCGAAGGCAATCCGTGACGGACGAGGCTCCGGCTTCCGGCAAATGGCGGCCGGACGCGCCTGTGGCGGAATCAGGCCAAAAAAAAGCCCCCGGAAAACCGGAGGCTTTTTCCATACACTTTATACTGATGCAGGCCCTAAGCAGGCTCCCTAGTGGATGCTCTTGCCCTCTGCCTCCAGCAGGGCCTCGCGGCCGCTGGGGAAGACATCCGGCTTCATCACGAAGTACCCGGCCTTTCTGGCCACATCGGATTTTCCGAATGCCTGCAGGTTGGCGGGGCTGATGCCGGCCAGGCCCAAAGGCTTGCCGGTCTTGGCGGCCAGGTCGACCCCCGTTTCGATCAGCGAAAGCACAGCGGGGTGCTTTTCATCGTAATGCTCCTTCATGAGCACGTTGGACATGTCTATTCCCAGGGTGAGCTGGGCCAACTCGCTCACATGGACCACGAACCCGTCCACCATGTCCGCGAAGGAATCCAGGGCCATCATCTGCGCCGGGGTGCGGCAAAGCAGGTGCAGTTCCAGCCCCTCCTGTCCCCGGACCAGCCCCTCCTGCTCCAGCAGGGCCGTCACGCTCTTGAGCTCCTTGACGCTCTGGGCGGCGGGAAGCACCAGCGAGACATTTTTCAGCCCCATGGTCTCCCGGACCCGGACCAGGGCCTTGAGTTCCAAGCCGAAGGCCTCCTCGTAATCAAAGTCCAGGTAGCGCCCCGCGCCGCGGGTTCCCAGCAGCGGGTTGGCGTCGTTGTGAGGATGCTCGGAGCCCCCGATGAGCCGGGTCATCTCCTTGGAGGTGGCGTCTGAGAGCAGCACCCGCACCGGCTTGGGGTGGGCTGCTGCGGCGATGCGCCCCACGCCCTGGGAAAGCCGGGTCACGAAGTATTCCTTCTTGTCCGGGTATCCGGCGCTGACCTTGTCCACCTTTTCCTGGTCAGTGGACGGGTAGTTGATGCAGGCCAGGGGGTGCACCTTCACCTCGTCGCGGATCACCTCGTCCACGCGCACCAGCCCCACACCCGCATGGGGATAGCGCGAGTCGGGGAAGGCCCGGTCGGGGTCGCTCTGATGGTAGAACATGGGCATGGCGGGCATGGTCAGTTCTTCCAGCCGGATGGTCTCCTCCTTGAAAGGCAGGATGCCGGAATAGATCACGCCTTTGCTGCCCCCGGCGCAGGATACCGTGATTTCCTGGCCGTCCGACACGTTCTTGGAACCGTTGCCGGTGCCCACGATGCAGGGGATGCCCAACTCGCGGGAGATGATGGCGGCGTGGCAGGTGCGCCCACCGTGATCGGTGACAATGGCCGAGGCGATCTTCATGATGGGCACCCAGTCCGGGTCGGTCATCTCGGTGACCAGCACCATGCCCTCCTTGAACTGGCTGATGTTCTCGGCACTTCTGATGACGGCGGCCTTGCCTGTTCCCACCAGGTCGCCGACGGCCATGCCCTCGGCCAGCACAGGACCGGTCTTTTCCAGGACGGTGCGCTTGATAACGCCGGCCTCGCGGCGCGAGACCACCGTTTCCGGCCGGGCCTGGACGATGAACAGTTCGCCGGTCTGTCCGTCCTTGGCCCACTCCATGTCCATGGGCTTGAAGTAGCCGGCTTCTTCGGAATAGTGCTTTTCAATGATGTCCGCCCAGCGGGCCAGCTCCAGCACCTCGCCCTCATCCAGGCAGAATTTGGCTGCTTCCTCCGGGGGCACGGGGATGTTTTCCACCGCCTTGCCCTGACCGGGGTTTGAGTAGATCATTTTCTGCTGTTTCTCGCCCAGGTGCTGGTAGATGACCGGCTTGAACCCGGCCTCCAGGGTGGGCTTGTGCACATACCATTCATCGGGGTTGATGGCCCCCTGCACCACGTTTTCTCCCAGCCCGTAGCCTCCGGTGATGTAGATGGCATCGGAGAAACCGCTTTCGGTATCGATGGAGAACATGACCCCGGCGGAGGCCATGTCGCTGCGCACCATCTTCTGCACGGCAATGGAAAGAGCTACCGAGAAGTGATCGAAGTCCTTTTCCTCCCGGTAGGCGATGGCCCGGTCGGTGAACAGCGAGGCGAAACAGTTGCGGCAGGCCTTGGCGAGGGCCTCGTGTCCCCTGATGTTCAGGTAGGTGTCCTGCTGGCCGGCGAATGAGGCGTCCGGCAGGTCCTCCGCGGTGGCCGAGGAACGCACGGCCACGTCCACCTCCACGCCGTAGCGCTTGGACAGTTCGTCGTAGGAATCCTTGATGGCCTGCTCCAGGTCTGCCGGCAGGGGTGCCGAGCGGATCAGGTTGCGCACGCTTTCCCCGCGCCGGGCCAGGTCCTTCACATCGGATACATTCAGGCCCCTGAGGGTTTCTTCGATTTTGGCCCTGACTCCGCTGGACTCAATGTAATGATTGTAGGCATGGGCGGATATGGCGTATCCATCGGGAACCCTGACCCCCTTGCCGGTGAGGTTGGCGAACATTTCACCCAGCGAGGCGTTCTTGCCCCCCACCATTGGAACATCCTTAATCCCCAGTTCGGAAAACCAGTAGATGAATTTTTGATCGTCCCTTGCGCTCATGGCTTTACCCTCGGATTGATCCCTCGTGTGTTATCCGGAAATTCGAATTTTTTTGTATTGGCTTGGTCTTCAACTGAATTCTGGCAATCATCAATTACACCCCCTTTCGGCGGCTCACTACCCATTTGCCCACATCGGTAATGGTGCCCCGGACAATAGTCCGGGCCGACAGCCGCCCCTCCTGTACGGCCATCCCTGCTGGTGGCGGTGTGGCGCTCCATGGCTCCACCTCCGGCCATGAGGATTTCAGGAAATCTTGCCTTCCTCGGCCAGTTTGGCGATGGCTTGCTCCATTTCATCAACATCCTCCAGGTAGGGAATGCCGAAGTCATCACAGATTTTCTTGTGAACGGCCCAAAGCTGAGAGTGCACCGACTCCGGCTTGGTGGATACCAGCGTGTCCTCGTTCTTGTTCTGCATGTAGTCGTTGATTCCCGCCGCGATATTGGTGAAATAACCCTTGTAGGCATCTTCGGATATCTGTTCCAGGTTCTTGGCGGTCTTGATGGCAAAGTTCAGATAGTTTTCACTGGATTCGTAATCTTTGTTCTGCAGGTCTGTAATTCCCTGCTTTATGCACTTGTTGAGGCGGTTGAAAAGCTTGAGATTTCTCACGGTATATAGCGTTTCACTCATGGGCCGAACTCCTTTTCCTCTAAATTTTTGGGTTGATGACTAAGGATATTCCCGCAACGCCCGCTGCCTCAGAATGGGTGCGCACGTGGGAACTCCAACGCATAATAAACTCGGTTTTTCTATAATCTATTCAGGTCCCCCTCCCAAACTGCCTCTGGTCCGGAACCATTATTTCTCATACCGGGCCGGCTCTAACCTGAACCTTGTTTTTTTCCCGTAAGCAATATTTATCAATTCTGGCGCAAACGGTCAAAGTGAAAATCTGAAATCGGGTTCAATATTCTCAAAATATTATCCGGCCCAGGCCGGGCCATGGTTAGTTTTTCCCTTGAACATACTGGGGCTTGGGGTATTATCAGATAATTGAACACAAGAAATAACCATTTCGCCACTGGCGAAGCCCCAAGACCGGGTCAAATCCGGGCCGGTGAACCGTGCCCGTAGCCCCGGGGGTATTCGGGAATATAAAAAAATGTCGCCAAACGATCAGGGAAAATCCCCCTGGGGAAAGCAGAAAAACCAGCCCGACCTGGAAGAGTTCCTCAACAACTTCCAGAAGAAAATGCAGCCCATGATGTCCAACGTCTGGCTGGTGGGGGCCCTCCTGCTCCTGGTCTGGGGGATCAGCGGAATATTCATTGTAAGCCCCCGGGAGCAGGCCGCCGTGCTGCGGTTCGGCAAGCTGGTGCGCGTTGTCGGTCCGGGTCCCAACTATCACCTGCCCTATCCCATTGAAGAAGTGATGAAGGAGCGGGTGACCGAGGTGAAACGGCTGGAGATGGGTTTTCGCACCATCAATGCGGGCCCGCCCGCCCAGTACCGGGATGTTCCCCGCGAATCGCTGATGCTTACCGGAGATGAAAGCATTGTGGGGGTGGAGTTTATTGTCCAGTACATCATCAGCGACCTGGAAAAGTATCTTTTCAACGTGCTGGATGTCCATGACACGGTGCGCATGGTGGCCGAATCGGCGATGCGCGAGGTGGTGGGACAGAACGAGATCGACACGGTGCTCACCGAGGGCAAGGCGGGTATTGAGGTGGCAACCAAGGAACTGATAGACGGGATTCTCAAGAGCTATGAAATCGGCGTTAGCGTGCAGAATGTAAAGCTCCAGGATGTGCAGCCTCCGGACAGCGTGGCCGAGGCCTTCAAGTCGGTGGCCTCGGCCCGTGAGGAACGGGCGCGGCTGATAAACGAGGCCGAGGGATACCGCAATGATCTGCTGCCCCGTGCCCAGGGAGAGGCCGAGCAGATGATCAACCAGGCCCGGTCCTACAAACTGGAGCGTGTGAATACCTCCAGGGGTGAAACCAAGCGTTTTTTGAAACTGCTTCAGGAATACCGCAAGGCACCCGGGGTTACGCGGGAGAGAATACGCATCGAGACCATGGAGCATGTGCTGCCGGGAGCCACCAAGATGATTGTGGATCCCAGGGTGGGGAAAAACCTTTTCCCCGTGATGCCGTTTAACCAAAAAGGAAACGCCCCCCAGGGAGTTTCACCTGAAAAATAACCGTAGGACCGGTCCCCGGACCGGTTCCGGCCAGCCGGGCGGTGCCCGAAACGCAGTTTTCCCAAAATGGCCGGAACAAATCACAAAACCGGCAATGCCGTTATCTGCAAAGAGGAACCGTTCATGATATGTGCTCACGATCTCACTGATGGAGTCTGTGTGGTTTCAATAGAGGGGAATATCGCCCTGGACGGGGTGAATGATGCCAAGACCTATTTGAAGCCGCACCTGGAAAACGACGATGTGAAAGGGCTGGTGATCGACTTCGGCAAGGTGAATTTCATTGATTCATCCGGAATCGGCCTGATCGTTTCCATCTTCAAGACCATGCAGCAAAAGCAGGGAAAGTTCGCTCTTGCCAATCTGAGCAAGAAGAACGAGGAGATTTTCTCCATCACCCGCCTGAACAAGATTCTGCAGATTTTCGAAACGGTTGATGAGGCCAAGAAGAACTTGTTGGCCTGAAGGTGGCCGGGGTGGAACATCTGGTGTGAAATGACACTCCCGCTTGTGCCGTTTATCCCGGTTTTCTTGAACCTGCCTGTGCAGGTGGGGTTTAGTTTGATGACTGAAGGCTTCCCTTCATATGCAAGGGCCTGCTCACCATCATCAGGGACCGGACCCCTATCAAGAAATTAGGCTCGAAGAAAAATCCGGTTCTTCGAACACAGCAGGAGTGTCAATTCAGAAACGTATGTCGTGATACGTTTATCCTGGTGTTTCTTATCTCGTACTTTTTAGCTCGTACTTCCTATCTGGCAATTCTGTCCGGCTGGTCTTTTCCAGCAGGCGTTTCCGTCGGTCTGCACCCGTCAGCGCCCGTCTGCGCCTGATGGCTCCGCTGGATAGCCGCCGCCGCAATAGCTGATATTTCAGTCGGTTCCCGCAGCCTGGGGGCTCTGCTGCTGCGAGCCGTTGCCCTGCTCAAGGGTGGAGTCCAGGCTGTGCAGGATCTGCTCCAGCCGTCCGTTCCATTCATCCCGCCTGCCGTTTTTCAGGGCCAGCATCTGCTCGGCCAGATTCAGCGCCGTGAGCATGGCCAGATTCAGGCTGGGCTGCCCCTGGGCCTTTCCCTTGATCTGGCCGTAGGTGTCATTCACCAGACGTTCCACCTCCCTGATGTGAGCCTCACCCAGGCGGCTGGATATCTTGAATTTCTTTCCGGCGATCTGAATATCGTACCAGATCACTTCCTGGCGGCTTTGTTGTTCCATCCCTTGCGCTACCCCTCTTGTATTTCCGGTTGATCCCAGTTTTTTCCGCCGTTACCGCTGTCGTTTCCGGTGAACCCGCCGACCATGTTTATTCCCAGGGTCTGACGCTCATCTGATCCGGCGGGGCAGGTGAAGACGGCTGGAACTTCCATTTCTCCTGTCTGAAGATTATCACTGCCGGTGCTGAAAAAGCAATCGGGCCGGGGCTGGCTCCGGCAGGGGTTATCGGCCTGGTTAGCGGCCTGGTTAGCGGCCGGGGTTCCCCGGGCTCTCAGGGTCTCAGCACCAGTGTGCCGACCTGATTTTTTTCAATGTCCTCGCGTTCCATGTAAAGGGGTACATGCCGGCCCTGGAGCCAGTACTGGGTCATATTGTCATAGAACTCCGAGGCGCGAATCCCTGATTGTCCGTTGGTGATGACCGTCCAGGCCCGATCCGGCTGCGACCAGTCTACGATCATCCGCATTCCGGGTCCGTGGTACACCCCGGTTTCACCGTCATGGGCCTGGGCCTTGGCCACTGTCTGGGCGTGCCCTGCCATGGGGAACGGGCCCAGGTTGAAATATGGCGCCAGGGCCTTGACGCGGCCCAGGGGGTGGGTGAATTCCAGGGAGTGGATCCGGCCGTATTCCCATTTTGCGGGGTCCCGGCCCAGGGCGGCCTCCAGTTCCTCCGTGGCGGCCCGGAAGGTGATCCGCATAATATCCTCCCGGCTCTCCTGCCCGGGAGTGTCCTGGCGGTCGAACCACCAGGCGGGTCCCTCGTCCAGCACCTGCCGGATCATTAGTGCGGATACGTTGTCCTTTTTCCGGATGTCCGCGGCCAGTTCACCGCCCAGTTCGTCATCGAAGAGGGTGTGAAACAGGTGCCTGTAGAATACGGCCATGATGGCCGCGGCGGGGCTGGCGGCGTCCATCCGGCCGTCCCAGCCCTCCAGCAGCGGCAGGGCGAGCCGCGCCGCTTCCCCCCCGGGCGGGTTCAGCCGATGGATGGCGGCCACTTCGGCGGACAGCCTTAAGCCAAGGGGCCAGGAGATGTTGTTTTGCAGCTGTCGCATGTCCTCTGCGGTAAAGCCTTTCTCTGGCCTGTTTGCGTTCCCGGCCCTGCTCAGTTCCGAGACGATCATGTCAAAGCGGTCCTGGGGTTCCCAGTAGGCCGAGATATATTCATTGCCCCCGGAAAGAAGCGGGTTGTTGGCCGAGGCGGCCCAGCCGCCGGGCGGATCAAAGCGCCGGGGGTTGAAGGAAAACGGGTGGAACCCCTGCCATTCGTCCGAGCCGTCCCAGCCCCGGCGGTACCTTGTGCCGGTGTCATCCGGTGGGAGCTGCACCAGGGCTCCCGAGGCCTGCATGCCGATATGCCCCTGCCGGTCGGCGTAGGCGATATTGTTGGAGACTGCGCCGAACCGGGAGCAGGCCCGGCGGAACTCATCCCAGTCGCGGGCGTGGTTGAGCATGTTGAAGGCATCCAGCTCACTGGTCTGGGTGGATTTTTCCAGTACCCACTGCAGGCTGACCGGCTGCATTTCAGCGGCCTGACCCAGCCCCTGGAAAAGCTCTCCAATCAGCGGCCCGTGGGGGGTGGTGCGTATCACCAGCCGTTCCTCGCCGCCGCCCTTGATGCTGATGGTTTCCTCCCTGGTTTCCAGGGGCACCCAGCGGCCCTGGTGCATCACCTGGCCCTGGTTTTCCGGGTTGAGCCGCTCCAGGAAAAAGTCCGAGGCATCGGCCATCACATTGGTCATTCCCCAGGCGATGTCCCGGTTGCGGCCGATCACCACGAACGGGAATCCGGGCATGGTCATTCCGGCGGCTTCAAGCCCCCCCGCGCTGATGTGGGCCTGATACCACAGCGAGGGCAGGGCGTGGTCCAGGTGGGGGTCGTTGGCCAGCAGGGCGGCCCCCGAGGCGGTTTTTTCCGGGGATACCACCCAGTTGTTGCTGGCTCCGGCCTGGAAGCTCATACCCAGGGCCTGCGCGGCTGCCTGGGCATTGTCCAGCAGCGGGAACCGGAAAACCGTTTGGGGGAGAAAGACCGGGCGCGGGCCGCCCCGGGACAGGGGGAATAGCTCCGCTGCCCGCTCCGGGCCTACGGCGGTCTGTACTCTTTCGTATATCCTGTCGAAGAACCAGCCCGGGTTAAGCGCCCAGGTCATCATCCCGATCAGGCCCACAAAGTCGTCTTCCCGGAAGGGCTCAGGGCTTGTTCCCAGCAGCAGGAACTCAACCGGGGGCTTCATGTCCGGGTTTTCCAGCCAGGCGTTTATCCCGGAGACATAGGAGCGGATGGAGGCGCGGGTATCCTGGCTGGACCTTTCGAGCATCCGGATCCCGTTGCCGTGAAGGTCCAGGGTGCGGTGCAGCCTGTCCAGCTCCAGCCCCGGGGGGCCCACCAGTTCGGCCAGCCGCCCCTGGGTGAGGTGCTTCACAAGATGCAGCTGGAACAGGCGGTCCTGGGCCACCGCGTAGCCCAGGGCGAAGTAGGCGTCCTGCCGGTTGGCCGCGAAAATATGGGGTGTTCCCCAGGAGTCCCGCACGATTTCCACCGGAGCGGAAAGCCCGGCGGCTTGGTATTCACCCGACAGCGGTGGCAGGGGGCGCCGATGGAGATGATAGACCGTTCCGCCGGCCAGGGCGGCCAGTCCCAGCAGCGATATCAGGATTTTCTTGATCCGGCTCATGAAAGAAGGCTCATGAAAGAAGGCTTATGTGTGCAGGCTATATGGATGCAGGCTCACGGAGGCGGGCATGCAGCAGCAGGCTTCCGGTAATCGGTGTGCGGCGGTTGTGGTCAAGCTTATTCCGCCCGGCCTTCGGTGCGTCCGTATCCCACGGCCTGCTTCAAAGGGCACCCTATCACGCCAGGGGTCCACTAGCCCAGACATATAAAAACACGCCTCCCGGGCCCAACTTGTTCACCCTGATTATTTCCTGGTTGCCCAGGCCGTTTTGTTATACTAATATTTCATAATTGGATTACTGACGGCAGTTGAAAAGAAAGTTGACAAGAGATTATACCAACACACCGGAGTTAAGGGCCCGAGGCCAAAACCACGGGCCGCATGACCAACCAGCAAAGAGGATGACCATGGGAGCCAAGGTACCAGTTCACGTTATTCCCCAAGTGCCTGTAAAGGAAGCCCGCAATCAGTACACGGACTCCCTGCAGAACATGTTCCAGGAGACGGTGAGGGTCCACCAGAATTTCTGTACCTACGATCGCTGGGCCACCACCGATTACACCGGGCCGTTCAACGAGCTCAAGAGCGGCTTCCTGACCTACAAGGTCTGAACGGCCGCTTTCTGACAGGCCGTTCCAAAGGCGGCCTGGCATCCGGCGATGATCCCCCTGCATGGCTGCACGGGGGAACCTCCGCTCGGATTCCCGTGGCTTTACCGAGCCAGGAGCCCCTGCTCACGGAAATGATATGGCGCCCCGCCGAACGGACCCGAGGGCCCGTACCCCGGTGCCTTCAGGCCCGCCGTTGAGTTTCATATCCCCCTTTCCATAACAAACCCGGCATCACTTGGCTTCCCTTGAAATAATCCGGAATCCCGGAGCCGCCCTGCTGGCCAGCGTTGACGCGGCCTGTTTCGACCAGCCCTGGAGTGAGGAGGACTATGCCTCGCTGCTGTCCAATCCGGCGGTGGGCGGCTGGGTTTTCTCCGCGGAGGATGGCCCGGCCGGGCTGGTTTTCTGGCAGTGCACCGGGGAGGAGGCCGAGCTCTACCGGCTGGGAATCGACCCTGGCAAACGCAGGCGCGGCCATGGCTCGGCCCTGCTGGCTTTATGGCTGGATTATATGCGGTCCTGCGGGACCGGGCGTATCTGGCTGGAACTGCGCGCCGGCAACGAACCGGCCCGCGGGTTGTATGTCGGGCACGGGTTCCGCCAGGTGGCCCGGCGTGGCGGATACTATCCGGACGGGCCCGGCGGGGGGCGTGAGGACGCCCTTATCCTGGAACTGGCGCTGGGTCAGGAAGGCTGAAACCGGCAGCCTGAAACCGGCAGTCTGAAACCGGCAGGCCGATGGCGCTATCTCAGCCGGAACTGTGGAACCTCATCAAAGACAGCAACATGCCGGAAAAAGCTCCCCACATGAGGCTGAAGGCCAGCCCGGTCAGGGGAAGCATCAACCCTCCGTCGATGCCGAAAACCCCGAAATTCTGCCCGGGTAGAAGATAGAAGTACAGCACCGCGGCCGGCCCCAGGCCAAACACCAGTCCCCGCTGCCACTCCGGCCATGTGGTAAGCACTGGTGCCAGGAACAGCAGAGCCCACAGAAATTCCCGGGCTACCCGGGTGCCCACCCAGCCGGCCACGTTTTCCGGTACGCTGACGGGCACGCCCAGCACGGTGAAAATCCCCGACTGGAAACACGCCCAGATCAACAGACTGGTCAAAACGGCACCCATAAACCCGGCGGTCAGGGCCTTTGCGGTTTTCTTGGCAACATGCACGGCCTTTCTCCTTTTGTCGGCCAGCAGCGCTCTCATATTCCGGGGGGCATTAACGGGCTTTCGGCCCCATGGCGGGACTGCCTGGGCAGGTGATAGTTGCTGCCAGACCTGGAACTATGTCTGCTCCGAGGCCTCCCGACACAAACCCGACGGCTGGTGCTGGCTGTGTACGACCTGGTTGGTTGATTTGTTTTATCAACTTTTTTGTAAACTGGCCCTACTTTGCAATACACCGCCCTTGAAATGCAAGGGTTCCTGTATGTCCGATCTGGATTTTTCATTGGAAAAAAAAGCGGCCCAGCTGCCCAAAGGGAAAGAAAAAACCATATTTAATTGATTTTTTCATCGAAACAGGGGAGAATGCTGCAGCGGGTAGGAAAAGGGAAATTTTAAAAAAACTTGAAAAAGATCCGGAGCCTTTACTGTTATCCGGCGCTTGTCGCCGGGGCGGCCAAGGGCGCGGAGCCTGATAGCCGGGGAAAGGCCGGCAGGCCGGTCCTCAGGCGGTGGACGGCCCGGAACCAGGGAAAAACGAGGGAACACCTTATGCAATCTCCCAGCAGGCGGAATGGCCAAAGGACCGGTGGTGCATATCTGTCACCGGCGGCGCTGCTGTGCGGACTTCTGGTTGCCGCCCTGCTTCTGATCTCGGTCGTTCCGGGAGTCTCCCGGGCCCACGACGAGCCGTATTTCCCCTTCCTGAAAAAAGCCAACGAAGGCGATGTGGAATCCCAGTTTACTCTGGGACTGATGCTGGTCCGGGGCCGGCACATGGAAAAGAACGTGGAACTGGGGATGCTGTGGCTGGAACAGGCCGCACAGAACGGACACAACGGCTCCCGGTATCTGCTGGGCACGCTGTTTTCCAAGGATTCCCGCTCATATGGCCTGAAGGCCGACCACGAGAAGGCCCTGCACTGGTATGCCCAGGCAGCCCAGGACGGCGATGCCATGGCCCAGCTTGAAATGGGGAGGATGATCTTGTTCGGCCAGGGCACCAGCGCAGACGAGCGAAAGGCCGCCCGCTGGATCGAGAAGGCCGCCAAAACCGGCAATCCGGAGGCTCAGTACGATCTGGGGCTGATGTACAACCTGGGACGCGGGGTCAGCCAGGATCACGGCAAGGCCGCCCGCTGGCACAAACTGGCGGCCGGGCAGGGGATTCCGGCGGCCCTGTTCAGCATGGGCTGGATGCACCTTTACGGCAAGGGACTCAGGCAGGATGACGTCAAGGCCGCCGGGTACTATGAGCAGGCCGCCAATCTGGGACATTCCGAGGCGGCGTTCCACCTGGGATGGCTTTACCTGACGGGACGGGGCGTCACCCGGAGTCATTCGGCGGCCGCCAACTGGTTCCGCAAGGCCGCAGAGGTGGGCCACACGGAAGCCCAGTATCACCTGGGTATCCTTTACGATCAGGGGCTGGGCGCCCCAAAGAACCCCCAAAAAGCAGGGAAGTGGATCAGCATCGCCGCCCGGTCCGGGCACGGGCCCGCCCAGGGTGTGCTGGGAATGATGCATTCCCGCGGCAGCGCGGTGGAACAGGATAACATCCAGGCCCTGATGTGGCTCATGCTGGCGGTGGAAAATCCCTCGGTTCGGGCCGACGGCACCTTCGGCAAGGAAGTGGTAACTCTCATGGGCCGGATGACCCGTGAGGAAGTGAAGGAAGCCGAAACCCTGGCCAATCAGCGCAAGCCTTTCCAAGGCAAGGGCCCGCAGCCTGACGGTGAGGAAAGTGCTTCCCGCCTGCTGGAAGGCGAGCTGGAGAACCTCCTGGCCGGCATCTCACCCCAGTACGCACCTCCCATGGGTCGCGTTTCCAGAGCCTTTTACCCGGCTTCCGGTCCGCTCTCCAGCGTGAACTAGAGCCGTTCGTCAGTCCGTCCTCCCCCCACTTGTTTTACCGGCCGAAATTCCGATTCAACCCCTGGTATTCGTCTCCGGCGGGAAATAATCCCCCTGGAGCCGTTTAAAAAGGCATGAACAGCGCCCTGTGCAGGCGCGAAAACCACCCCGACCCGGCCCACAGCCCCGGATTCAGCATGTCTATTCGGAGCGATGGCGTTGTCATACCAGGGAGGACAACCATGCAGCAGACGATTACGACTTATTCCGGCAGGCTCGGCGTTGGTCCTTTCCGGCAGTTTTCCCCGCAGGGCAACAGGACCCTGGCCCAT
>Ga0224501_10002989_pt1 | contig 13315 bp, 8 predicted proteins | sample SF_Oct11_sed_USG_4_FD_169105 | JGI IMG/M metagenome (GOLD analysis project Ga0224501, IMG submission 169105) | Sediment microbial communities from San Francisco Bay, California, United States - SF_Oct11_sed_USGS_8_1 | ecosystem: Environmental > Aquatic > Marine > Sediment | place: USA... | reverse complement strand
ATGGAGCATAGGCTTGTATGCATACATTATGACGTGAGATGCACAATATAAAGTGGCTAAACTCAGACAGAGTCGGTCAGTGAATTGATCGTTGACCAAATGGTAAAATTTATTCCTCTTAGAAAGACGTTTCAAGATTATTAGTGTGTAGGTCTGTTTTCCACATAAGACTCCTTTGGTTGGTTAGTGTATGCAGCCAGCTTCACAGAATATTCGAAAAGCATAGCCTTCCCGATCTACCCTGATCTGATGCGGCAGAAATGAGTGCGGATTTTTTATGCGTCGATAGTCTGCACTCAAACTTTGTTGGTGATGGTAGCTACCCGTTGCCCCATCTAAGTCTAACACTCGCAGCACATTTGCAAATTTAAAGGGCAACCATGACAACTCCATCAACCACCATTAAGATTAGCTCAGTTAGTCAGTATGGGTAAAACTCAAAGTCAAACTCAAGACAGTCAAGTGTATAAATATAATTAATTCTCCAACAGCATGTGTCCATCACGCCATGTGTTGTGGAAGGCTGACTGATGAGTACTACCTCGCAGTCACAGGTACTGACTTACTACAAGGCAATCACTCACTGCTAAGACAACCTGGTGCTTTGTAAATTACTCAGTGTAATACTTACAGTGAGTTTCTCTAGTCTACCAAAGAGAGTGCATTGAATGATTGATCATTGGCGAAAGACAAGAGCCAGCCATTTGATTTGAATTTGATGATTCGCATTCATTCGTCCTTCACAGTAGAGTTGGAGCAGCAATTTTACCTTATTGGGGGGTTGGAATATACATGATTTGGTATCCACGCTCTTACCTGCCTCAACAGTTACGTCGGGTGCTCCATTAGGCGGTTAATTCATGAGTGAAATTAGATTTGTTTAGTTGTAATCGATGAACTTTATGAATAGCGCTCTGGAATCCCTGCGCACAGAATGATTTCCGCCAATCTGAGTCGTTTATTGGTCCAATGAGCGTCTTGCCCATTAAATACTGATTTGACCGGAGGCAACTCCTTTGTATCTCTAGCCAGGTTACCTGGCTCTTCGAGCGGGCAGGTTAGTGGGCGAGCGAAGAGGCGCTATTGCTGATGCTTCGCCTGCCGCATAGTGATAACCCAGGTCACCTGGCTAGCCTTTCTCGCTTGATCTGATTCTTGGCAGCATAGTGATCCTCTCATAAGGAGAATAACGTTATGGATGACAACTGGCAGTGATACCAGTCATCGGGTTGTGCTTTGGGTACTCATAAAGGGGGAACTCTCCAATATCTACAAAACCAGTTTTGGGTGTGGGAATTCTATTCATCATTGTGTTGGTTTGATCAGGGTGGGAAGTTGTTGTGTAATATCACAGGGTAGGAAGTTGTTGTGTAATATCACAGGGTTGGATTTTTTTTGCCATTTTACCATGTATGCGGTAAATCAATATCATTTCTAAAACTATTAAAATAACGACTTTGCATAAAATTGAGTATATTCACAGCAGAATTGAATTTGAAATACACTGATAAACAACTGCCAATTGTGTCAAACTAATTAGCCTGTTGTGACATCACAATTAGATATAAACTGCGCTGAGATTAATACAACTACATAACAATAACTTGTCTTGCCTTCCTTCTATGTCCAAGACCAAACAATTTCACAGTTGTCTTCTCTTCCATTAAATTGTCCGCGCTTCCAATGAAACTGTGCTTTTTTTGCGAACGTAGGAATTTAACGAGACTCTGCGCGGGGTCATGCAACCTTATACTGCATATAGACTGATTACCGAACCATTTTTTTTATTTATTACTACGAATGTGCCAAAGTGTCCTAAACTGCATATGCATGGTAGAGAACAGAGCTGCCCAACCTGTGATCCTAGTTACTATTTAAAAATATTGCGATACACTGTAACATTTTCCGACCCACTGCAATGCGGCGCAAAGCCGCTGTAAATCCTATAAACACTTGAAGATTTTGATAGATTGCTATCATACACGCAGCAATTAACTGACTCCGTCAAGCTCACAAGTGCATGACCTCACCTGTCGGTGCATTCTTCGGTAGCGGTCCCAATCCTAAAAAGGTTAGGCAGCCCTATAATAAAACACGTCTTTTGGCAGGTAAACATTCACATTGCACAATTGAACAATATCACTTAGAGAGGGCCATTAATATAAAATCACATTTTTATTTTTTATTGACTGAAGCTAAAAGGAGCGTATGAAGCGAGGCAAAAGCCGCACATACATCAGATTGATCTATATACAGATTCATCGGACAAATAAATGTATAAAAATAGATTTTCATACGAGGCAGAGAAAAATGCCCCCAGCAACAAAGTCTCTGAACTAAAAAAGGATTATCATTGAGGGAACTTGTATAAAAAGACCTTAACGAATCAGATATTCAGAAACAGGAAATGAAATGGCATTCTGGGAGCGGATTCCTGAGCGAAAACGACGGCCCCGAAACCAAGTGACACTCAGGATTTTCAGCGATGGTCTCCACGTATGAGCCCAATAATAATATCGTAGAACACAGTGCATTGCTCGGGTAGGCTATGTAGGTCAAGGTCATTTGATGGTAGGTCAGAATCTTTGATAATGGAGGTAGTCTAGTCAAATCTATTCGTGGAGATTTCACACGGCGGTCGAACGGATAGTCGCGTATCGATCGCGATCATCTACTAGATCGGCATTAACTTTTCCGTCGTTACTCATTCTCGCCCAGAGTTTGGGCGGTACCGGGGGCGGTAGCTGGGTGGAGAGGGACGCGCTAGAAGTATTCGATGTCACGCTATACGTGGCGTGAGAGAATGAAGAGTCACTGGAAGACTCGTCGTTATAAGCGATTTTCTTCTGCGTGATAGCGAGCTTGCGTTTAGCTTCAGCGACTGCTGCTGCGACAGCCTCATTCTCATCGCGATCCTCTCCGGCGTAACATCAGCTGTGCCGATCGAATAGCGAGTTCGTTCTCGGTCTTACATCTGGGGATCGAGGCGAGTGCGTCGGTACTCGATTATATAAAGACTGATTTACACTAGCTACGCCATCATTATCATCATTGGTATGCTCGTCGTCTGCCGAGTTTTCATAGAACGTATTACGGTTCTCACTATGAGCTGTCGCGGGCGAGTTATTCAATGCCGTACTAGCGGTAGTATGCGGCGAGTTTGTTAGGTTCCTCTGCGTTTCAGCGTGTAGTGGGTTTGTCACCGTCAAACTATTCGTATTAAAACGATGCGTGTCATTGTATCGATTCGAAGTACCTCGATACGAACCGGGGCCGCTGTTTAGTCTGTTAGTCTGGTCTCGATTAGCGTAACCGCTGCTACCACTGTAAGCCAGATTGTATTGAAGTAGAGCCATATCTGATGGATCTCCTGCCGCTATGTATGTGTTCTCTTCATTCGACTCGTCCTAAAATTAAGAGCCATACTAATTATGAAACCTAAAAAATGTTTAATTAATAAAATTTATTTTCTATCTTATACTCTATTTTCCCCCCTTCGGCATTTTTTGGGGTTTTCAAGGTTTGCTTCCCGAAAAGCATTGCCTTGAAAACTCTGGAGAAAAATGGGGGTCTTCACTTCTGTTACAATCAGCTGAATGCTTGAGACCACACCCAAAGGAGTTATCCAGGCTTTTCCCAGCCTCTCTTTGAGTGATAAAAGTTTGGATTGCCAATAATCGGCTTGTTGATTGCCCTCATTCCTCAGTCTATACTCTGGACGATAGAGTTTGTTATAACTCAGGAGCGAATTAAGGCTGGATGCCCTCCCTATCACCACCATTGGCTTTTCAGGGATTCGAACCGACGACTCACCGCACGCAAATCGTGTATTCTAACCACTAAGCAATGGCTGCTTATTCTCTATCAATAGTGCGGGATAAACTATATCTAAATACAAGTGCTGACCACAGAGATACGGGTGGATGGCATAGTATATCTAAATATGACATTAACTATTACATGGCAACACCAAAATTACCTCTTTATATGGGTATCACGGACACTATTTCTGAAAACTGGGAAAATTGGTATCAGTTTGGAGTTGTCTGTCCTTAAAATTGAGCAGTTGAGCCTACAAGTCGCTATTATCATTCCATGATAGAATGTTTTCAAAGGAAGGACAACTCCGAGCCCTACTATTTAAACCAGTTTTGTGCGACACTATTTCTGAAAACTGGGAAAATTGGTATCAGTTTGGAGTTGTCTGTCCTTAAAATTGAGCAGTTGAGCTACAAGTCGCTATTATCATTCCATGATAGAATGTTTTCAAAGGAAGGACAACTCCGAGCCCTACTATTTAAACCAGTTTTGTGCGTCATTATTTAAAAATTACTGGCGAATGAATCCAATCATGTATTGTATACCAACAAAAGTGTCTCCTAAACGGGTTGTTTCAGTGAGAACAAGCCATTGGAGGTTGAAATCAACAAAATTAAAACTCACCTGAATACCGACAGGTTCGGTAAAACTCACCTGAATACCGACAGGTTCGGTAACATTTAGTTTCTGGTGGCTCAGTTGTTTTCGTTTTTGGTATCGAACATGGAAGATTCTAGCTATGAAGACTATCAATGCCGCGATAAAGGCTAAAGAGCTACAGAGCATTCCGTAAAGAATTATCTTCTCCTGATTCTCTACGATAGAAGAGAAGCTAATAAAACACTCAACAGGGTAGTAGCGTGATTATAACTAGTTTTCGATAGACTGAACGCTCTGACGACAAACGAGGATAATTGCAGAGTCAACTAGTATAGCTTTGCGTCTAGTTTGACCTCATCCGGCAGGCGTTTTAAAGGGGCCTGTCGAATATCTTAGCCATCATAGAACTCGCTTTGTCTCTAGGAGACAAGCAGTCGGGCATCCGGACCGATATTCGAGGCAAACCAGATGAGGCTTTTTATGTCTAAAATGGACTGTGAAAGCACATTTTACAGTACAGTAGATTATCTTTGTATTACAGAACCAGCCCCACAGACGCATATATACAGATAAATTACTAACCTTTAATATAGCTAATGGAATGTACCCATCCAAAGACTAGACTGCCATCTGATTGGCTGTGAGGATGATCGATCTGTGCTCCCTTAATAGTGCAGTTACATGATGGGTCAAAGCTGCCCCCTAAGAACAGAAGAGGAATTTATCCTTTACAGTAAAGAGGACAGGAGAACAGCTGAGACATCTAATCCATGGACATTCAGACATAAGGAGAGTTTATGCAGTCAAATCATAGACATAGGGACCAGATTTACTGCAGTTTAACCATAGACATATAGATGAGGATTTATTGCATCAGTCTTGGTAGAGGCGTTAATTGGTGCATCAGATGGAGTTATCATCCCCTGGCTAGACCCTCTATCTTTAGTGCTGAACAAACAATCGCAAAGGATAGAATAAAATCTTAAAGTGTCTGAGGAAGCCCATCAATTTCACTAAGATCTTTCAAGAAATGAGATCAAGGTTGCATCGTGGGAGTATGTTTGGCATTTGCTTTAATTATAATGTGCTGTGCGGTGATGAATTGTTGAAGATAGGGCAAGACTACTGAAAAAGGCATTCATCTGTTCTATCCATCCTGTTTTCACGTCTTATTAGACATGTAGCACAAGTGAGGATAACTCCCGACAAGAGAGGCAATTAGTAACAAGACGTGAGGGGAAAACGATTATTTCACAAGGTGTAAAGTACCTGCCCAATTACGTTACATTTATTGATGCGGGTGTACATTAGGGTGTTGCAGTTAGGTAGTTAACTAGGGCCGATTATGCTCATCATGCTTTGATAACCCAGCAATAACCATTAAATAATGTCTGGTAATAGAGAAAAAGGTGGAAGTCATGCAGGATTTGGTCGATAAGTGTGTAGCTTGGGGCAACCTATAGCGAACAGACGGGGTAGTCCAATTTTTTGGACAGCAAACTTTCCGGAGAGAAGTCTTGCTTCCATTTTAGAGATATATGCTTCGATTCAAAGGAAAACCATCTACTCAGTGCGTAGTACTCCATACTCAAGTGTGAGGATGAGGGGGTGTTGCGATGCCGGGCTTAAAGAGAACAACATATGCCACCAGGAAGCCTGACTTGTGCATGAATTGGTTTAAAGTGAGGGAGACTTGCACCACCATCAGCCTCACTAGTCCACCAGGGATGGCCCTGATCCAATGGCGAGGCATGGGTTGGTGTGTATAAGTTCTGTTATAGGTACCCAAGACTACACTTTGGAGAAAATTTAAATGGATAATCTTGGTAATACTTAAAGAGTTAGAACTCCCTAATGCTATGTTCATGCCAACTGTTCTGTGGAAAGATCTGTTCTGGTCACTCCATACAACCGAACCTAGGGATGCACTCCTTGGCATGTCACATTGAACCTCAACAGCAGTGTCTCGGTTAAACCTCTTGCGCGATCCACCCATGTGGCATGTCCTCAATACCGTGCTATTCGGCACAGCTCGAGCTGTGGTACTCTTTTAATGAAATCTTTGCCCTTCTTTACCAAATATACAACGATTGCATTAAAACTGCCAAAGGGTGAGTTTCAAATCTGGATGGACACGGCCAGCATAGGGGTGCTGAGAGGAGCATTTCTAGGTTCAATCATTTGAAACAGCCATTAGTTAGATAGGGTTGCTAGCTACTGGAAGTTATCTAGGCTAACCTGCACCATCAGTAGAAAGTATAGGTCTGGTTTCAGGAAGGTTTGGGGAAACGTAAACAGGTGCTTCATCGAGAATACCAAAATCCGATGAGCCGGCATCCAGAAGGGGCTCGGGTGCTAGTAACTTCTCCTTCAAGGTTTTCTTTGGAACTAAAAGAAGAAAGGTTATAGATTATCTTCTGCCCAAAGACCGTCAGGGAGGGGGGAGTTGCGGCCAGAAACTGTATTGCTTCCAATGGGCTTGTGACAACTTGGCGCACCCATCTCCTCTCCAAGTGGTTATTTTCAGCTAGGGGCTATATGAGGAGCTCACACTCGCAACAGGAAGGCTTTAGGGTCCAGGGTTCGCTCGATTGCAAGTAGAGCATTGTACCACTGAGCTATCCCGATATCCCAATAGTAAATGAAGCCCCCTCATTATTGAGTATGAGGGTTATTTGGCCATGCAGGTAACACCTGGGAGCGTGGGAAGTTTATAGTACATAGGTTGAGTTGCCCGGGGCCAACTTACACTCTACCCGAGTACCCACTGATTATAAAATCATTGGTCAATAGTTGGTGAAACTACCCTTTCGGACTCATTGTGTGGCGGTACTGATTCCTACCAGTGCTTGTATACTTACGGCATACAAAGGAGATTTTGAGATATTTTCCCACATTCGGACACAGTTCACCAAACGTCCTTGTGTCGGCGTTGACCCCGCAATGCCGTTTACCTTGACACTGCTCTTCCACCTTTGATCGTGCCTTAGATGAAAGACAACCTACAGAAGAATGAAAAAGTCACCATTTTTGCGAAGAATTCCAAATCGTTATGACTATAAATAGCTATGCGGTTTCCTCCACCATTTTTATTTTTATTTTACTCATCTACTTGGCCATCCTATTTATCGGAGCTCCTATGCCTGCGGCTTGCTTGAGCAGTAGAAGCTAGGATAGATGTGAGCTCATCTTCGCAATGAGACCCGCATCACCGGAATTCAAAGCAAGGTTGCATGTATTCCTTATCTAGTCAGCTTTCTGGTATCGAGTGCAGAAATTGTCTTATTGAATCATTCACTATCAATCAGTATTTCCAAAGATTATACCAAGATAGGACACGAAGGCCCTTTTCCGAATGATACCGCAAAACTCCGCAACATCGACATGGCGTTCAGAGCGCATGCGCTGGGTATTTGTAGGGGCTCTAGTTACACGAGCCTAAGGTACTCCACTACGTTAAGTGATTCAATCGACTGCGAGATCGCACACAATGTCAATCAATGTCTTTGTGCCGTCTGATCGAAACCGGATTATGATGCTACTAGATAAAAGGTGGTTTCGCTTTCACATGCAAAGAGCCTGTAATGTATACGCGTATATGAACAATAAAACCGACCGCTGTTGAGTTGCGTGTCAAGGTAAGGGCTCTAGTGCTGTTCAGCTCTGAGCCCCTACAAGACCCAGCGTGTGCCACTGATCGCCTTAACCGGGTCAGTTTACATTCTTTTACAAACTAAAGATAGTGTCCTATCTTGGTATAATCTTAGGTATTTCCCATGCATGGTGCATGAATACACACGTTTTGCATGCATCCGAGTCCCCACATAGAAAAGGTTATTCTTTGGTTGGGCCTCCTTTATTCAAGGCCATGATTCAAAACAGACAAAGATGAAACATTGACAAAGCCAACTGACAGAATTTCTTGAAGAATGTGTCTTGCCTTGACCACTTTCTGTACCATCTGCTTTATGTATGCACAGTTGTTTTGGGCTACTGTCTCTGACGCTGTTATATGACAAACAGTTATTTCAAAAGGTGGAGACCAGGTCAATTCAGTCGATGTGTCTGTTAAACAAGTTGAGCTTAAACAGGAAATGCCTGGCGTGCTTCTGGGTACATCTGCCTCAAGATATTTTGAAACAACTCATTTTGTAGAAAGCCTTGCCTTGTTAATGAATATTTCGTCGATGTGAATGTGGAAATTCTTGACGACACAAGGGAGTTGGGCACGATCATTCCCACAGAACAAAACATATAATTAGTGTAACTACCTCTAATGAGTACTGAATTAGTTTTGGGTGTGAAAAAGAGTTACAAAAGGAAAACATGTCAGTTTAATTGACCTAGCAAAATGCTTGAGTCTCCTAATTTTATTATTGGATTTAATCAGGGTAGAGTCGTACTAACTGCTATCAAAGTGGATCTAAAGTGAGTTTATCAAATGCCAGTAAGCATAGAGTTTCACAGAATGGGTTATTCTGATAAATGGAGATGGCAATGGCCTACTGGCTGGGCGGGCTTTCATGTACTCCATATTATTATTCCCTGTACGGGTCGCGGAGTTTATTGGGCCTTGGGAGCCAACTAATGGGTTTGAATTCCAGAAAAGCCAATGATGGTGGCGGAAAAGGCATCCGACTTTAATTTGCTCCCGAGCACTGACAAATTCTCTCTGTTGACCAAGGAGCGAACTCCATGATCCCACAAAGGGATTAATACTATTAAGTATAAACGGAAGCAAATGTATGAAAGCTTTTAATAAATGGTCAAACTCAAAAAACACTCATTCCATTCGCAACAAAACTACACACCAGTACCAGACCCTAATGTTACTAGATACAACTATACCAGCTTCCAGTGAGAGGTCACTGAACCAACGAAATGACAGCAGAACAAGTGAACATGTTGATTTGAAATTAATGTCTATAAGGAGGTATTCTTTTTGTTGTTATGATACAATGCCGGGCATACTACTACTACTACTACTACTACTATTACTAGCTATATGTAAAGAGTTGACGCTATAGATTATGCTAAATGGATAGGATCTTAGGATCCTAAAGCGTGTAGGAGCATAAGCCACTCTTCCATTTACTGCTATCAAAATAAGCGTTGGTTTTTAACATCCTTTGTTTACAAGAGGAGAGTCTGTAAAAGTTGATTGTTTTAAATGAACTATCATAAGAAACACAGATGCGCTGATCAATGACGAAGCACCTGCTGTTCGCTTTCAACCAATCAGTGTCTGTGTGAATTGAGGATAATACTATTGGGAAGCTGTGGACAAACGAAAAGCATCTTCTTAAAAGTTCCGGAATAGTGGATAACTCAAAGACTAGAGCGCTTGACTCAAGCTCAGAAGATAGCGTGTTTGAGCTCTAGTAATGCTGAGAGCTCACGTCGCCCATGTTTCCTAGCTCCAACTAATTGGATAAGTTTAAGGCTTAGGAAGTTCGTTAAATAGGATGGCCTTGTGCCTGAGGACTTAAGAAATAAAATAAATTCGTTTGAATCTGAATATGGCTGTTTGAAGCGAGTTGCGGAGGTTGCTGATAAACCGACGCATTTCACTGACTAATCGACTGAAATCCAGACACAACTCTGACTAACTGGCGACTGAACTGGGTGTTAACTAAGAACCTTTAGCCCCATACTCAATTCCTCTCCCTCACCCCGCAGATACAGACCAGTAAGTGCACCAATGCAAACTCTTTGCAGCACCCTCATCGGCTTTGGATCTTGACGTTAAACAAAGGAGGCTTCTCTTCCCAATGCAGCATAAAAGTTCACGCAGAAAATCTCCTAATGATGCATCCCGGAAAACTCTGAGTTAAAAAACTCAGTAGGCCAATTTATGCACCAATCCTGACCCTCATCAGAATATGGGAGAAGAAAATGGATAGCAGAGAGAACTTACCGTTTGGAGTTATCCTTATCGGCGGATTGGAGCATTTCTGCGGTATCAGATCATCCCACCCATACTGCGCTGCCGTTATGTAGAGACGCTGAGAATTGCTACAACTCAAACTGATTCGTTCATTCTGACAGGCTGTCTCGATCTGCTGCGCATCTACAACATGAGATGTCGTTGAATTTAAGGGCTATGTACACCGTACTGTCCGTTCACTGTATGGGATACAGGATAGGTCAGTGGTAGAGCACTGGAACCACACTATAACTGTGTAAAGGTCATACGAGTGAAAGTGGCGATGACCGTGGGAGATCTTTGGATTACTAAAGAGTCCTCAACCGTACCATACAATTTGATTATATGTGTACCAGCTAACAACTACACATAAATCTACGCTGTGAACTGAAGTCGTAGTTTGGAGTTGTGTTCTACCGAATGTCAATTATTTCAACAGTCGGGTGAGCCGATGGGATGGTTGTCTTAAATGGGCATCTGACAATCCCATTTAATGGACCTCCTAATCTTCAGGCTTGTTGGAGAGGTGGGAGCCAAGAGCAATAGGTAAGGAGCTGTGTATCTGGCGGGAAAACTAGTATCCAGTGACGACGTCATAAAGTCGTACAAGAAATAAGATCTATGCATGGAATTTTTTTCAAAGAAACGTACTTGCGGCAGAGGGGTTTTGCATGTGACAAGATGACAAAACATCAGGAGCAGCACAGAAGAAATGTAAATATTTAAATGACAATTGTTTACATTAGAATTTTTATACAAATCACAACACCTCAAATGTTATGACTAGTTGTGAAATGGGTATACCTAAAGATGTAGAGAATGATTTATAGGCAACTCTATTCATTACATCATACACCAAAAGATACATACGTATATAAACAAAGTATATTTCATGCTGAACCCATTAGACCGGCAGTGAAGGATTTGGCTTTGAAACCCTACATGACTAAATTAACTCCCTTGTAGAATATGAACCGTTAATCCACCAAGCTCTTCATAGAATTTTATGGGATAACATACTGTGAAGGTAAAAGTTGCCCCATATTTAATGACCTTCGGAGAAGTGGCTGTTAGAAAGCCGACTTGTACTGGCAACGGTGTAACTGAGGTGAGGCGCCACTCCTCTCCTCCATCGCCTACAACTACCCCAGCTCTGGAGAGGCAGGTACCCGTTCTCTGCTGGGTGCGCAGAGATCGCTATAATACAGGCAGGAAATGTTTCTGCTGACATGGGTCATATTCGGCCCCAAGTTATTATAAGTCTATTTTTCGAAAGTTTCCCCAAACCAGAATAGGTTGGGCAGCACTGCTATAGACTAAACTTATCACTACAACAGCAGTAACAAGTTCAGTGCATACATATCAGCTGAGAGACAGCGGCAGAAACAGGCATCGTAATCCAATGCCACTTCAACAAGCTATGATGGGCAATAAAGCTTCTTAGCATAATCTTGATAAAAGCGCTTCTGCCTTGATAACAAAATGAGTTCCTTTTGCCATAGCAGATGGGCGAACCCTGTTCTATAGCAGATGGTTGAATGGGAGATGACGATACAGTTAACTCGACCTCAGATAACTCGAAAACTTGCAAATTACCTTTTCTGTGACTGGATGTGTTTACATTCTTGTGAAACAAACTTAATTTCATTATTTTCTTTTTACATGAGAAGAAAATCTCACAAATTTTAGAACGTTTAGCCAGGAAATGGAATACACTAGAACAAAATGGACTCGTTACGGTGGTGACATATGGCTAAAGCAAAGGGAGAGCATCACTCATAACTCTAACTTTTCATAACTCAAACTTTTGTTGGTGCTCCCCTGCTGTTCGTGTTATACAAGTTTCACTGTATATTGCATAAACAAATAGCTTAGGTTGTCTGACCCCCAACCAAGAACCTGAGGAAAGGCAACTGGAAATCACTTCAGAACTGTCACTCAACAACCAGGTCATGAGAAACTTCTTCTCGCAGAATTATTATTATTTATCAGCTATTGTCTGTCCGTGGTTGGACTTCAGCCATCCTCCTCGATTTCCACAGGTTTTGCGGCACCATGGAGGGGAGATTGAGTCATTTTCTGCTCAGAGCAGAGTGTAATCAGCCAGAGAAAAATCTCTTGAAATGCTCAGCAGAATACCTTCTTATTATTATCATTATTACTATTACATGTATTATTATTATAGATAGATGAATGTGCGAAGACCCCTGTATCTTGTTCTACTAGACCTATCTGTATGTAACTCCGTCCACTACACAGAACGATAGAAAAATGGACCAAGACAGCACAGCTGCAATCTAAGATTGTAAGTGAGCTTCTCATTACTGGGGGCGTACATAGCCGAAGTTTCGAAGAGTTGATAACACCACTTGCTCACTTTCTAAAGATCTACCTTTCTTTATAACATATGCTGAAATGGACATTTTCCTAGCAATAAACCGCAGCTGGGTGTGGAAGCCATTCTCCAGAGTTGACATGTAACAGTAGATGAGCTCAAGGTCCAGGTTTATAGGTCATAAATAGTAAAAACATGCCCTAAAGCTGGTTTCGGATTTGCAAACTTCCACGGATAACTGCTCAGTGTATAAGGGGTATCAAGTTTTATGGAGTTGCACTGGAGCACCGGATAATATACCAACCGGGCCTTGCCGAACAGCTCAGCATCAGAGAGAACCAGGCAGACTCGAAATTTAAAAAAGATTTTAGCAATTGTCTGTCCATGGTTGGATTTTGACCTTCCGTCTCGATGTACACGGGTTGTGCGGGTACCATTGAGGGGACTTGAAGTATGGAGTGATAAATGGTAAAATGGTACTCAAAATCGTAGAGAGGGGAGGAAAACTTCATGCTCAAAATTGTAAACGCTTAAATGGCATGCACCCTTTTAATGCATGGGAATCTCCAGTCAGGGAAAAGTTTAATAGTAACAAAATGCTAAACGTGAACACCACCCCCCCTCCCACCCCCTTC
>Ga0224501_10002988_pt1 | contig 13315 bp, 13 predicted proteins | sample SF_Oct11_sed_USG_4_FD_169105 | JGI IMG/M metagenome (GOLD analysis project Ga0224501, IMG submission 169105) | Sediment microbial communities from San Francisco Bay, California, United States - SF_Oct11_sed_USGS_8_1 | ecosystem: Environmental > Aquatic > Marine > Sediment | place: USA... | reverse complement strand
ATTACCAACTCGGAGAATTTTATGTAGAATAAAATAACATAATTTCACACAATTTAGACATAAAAAATGAATAATAAACAGCACTCTTCGCCGAGGCGATCAGAACACAACAACTTAAAGCTCTTATGAGTGGTGTCCAGCAGAAATGGACGTCTCCTGTATGTTTTAGGCTGGTGAGACACCGGTGCACATTGCTATTCGATACTGTCACTACCAAGTAGCAGATGAGATGCTTCGATTTGTTACTAACAAAAAATCCCGATTTGATGCCACGATTCTTATCAACCAACAGAATGTGGTGAGTATAGGGAATGGTTGCTGGGTATGAAATGCACTTTCCCACACGACTATTGGCTAAGGGACAACTTTTACCTTTTCGGTTAGAAATATGCACCCGTCAACCATTTGTGAACGAGTTGGTCCAAAGTTTCAATTAAAAACTCAGGGACTACTTAATATAAAGTTTGGCTTGCCAAGAGGCTCACAAGGGTTGAGAGGTCGGAAGGACTTGAGTAGCTGGCAGAATGGAGAATCAGCCAATTGGCTCCAGTAAGGGCTTGTCATACCTAGCTGATGGTGTATCAATTGTAGGAAGGGGAGACCTCGGTGCATTACGCTGCTGAGTTACTAAAATCGCAAGCCCACCACGAGTTTGAAGATACAGATATCATCAAACTGGTGCTTGATTATGGAGGAGACACAAATGTTCAGACTAAACTAGTAAGTCCATATCATTCAATCAGTACGTACTTTACAAACCATGGACCATCTGTGGCTCGAAATGACTTAAAACTGATGGCTTAGTGGTTAGAGCGTTCGGCTTTGAACCAGGTGAAGGGGGCTTGATTCCTAGTTTCCTGGCCCCTTTGCGCTTTTTCTTTCGTCGGATTTGGATCGTGACGTTAAAAATAAGAGAGTCTCCACTCTATGGGGCCAACCATGAACCATCTCAGGAACAAGCCATTGGTTTAGTGATGCCATCTACGATACTCTATGTAAAAAGAGTGGATCTAAAACTGTGTCTAAATTACTAATCAAAAGGCATGGCTTGTGCTCTACGTGTGAGAAAGTCATGATACTCAGTCATCTTCAGCTCCACCGCAGTCGCTTTCTGCCTGTCAAATGTGACAGCTTCTCAGCCTTGTGTAGAGACCAGCTTCCTATCGGATGATATGCAATATACCTCTGTTACCACAGTAATGAGCATGCGAAATCATGACATGTACAGTTTTTTAGCAATTTCGTTTACTTCCAGACTATGGAGACACCTATACATTACTGTGCTAGGGCTGGTAACTCGGACATACTTATGGAGATAGTGAAACATATTGAGCCTCATAAAGTGCAAATAGCAGTTAACAAGCAAGCTAAAAATGGCTGGTCACCGTTGCTAGTGGCAAGCACAGAAGGTCATCTCGATATAGTGAATATTCTGCTACAGAATCATGCCAGGGTGGATGTATTTGATGAGGTGAGATTGAAGATTTCTTGTCCGATGTCTGTAATACCAAGGTTTTGTTTGATATTTGGGATAGTGGAATACCTCACTGGCTAGAGGCAGAGGACGTGACTCAGGATCGAAAGATTATGGGCTAGAGTCCTATATAGCCACGCTAGAGTATGTACCAACTCTATGTCGCAAAGCAAGGATTGTCTGTCGAAAACCATGCATTGGTTTAGTGATGCTAATCATTGTGAAACAAGATAATCCCGTCTTATCTCTTGCTGAGCACCCACTGTAAGAATGAGCTACTCGCATAATTCCTAGCTAGCCTCATCCAAATAAACGGCCTCAAGCTTAGGAGGTCCGTCAAATAGGATGACCAAGTGCCAGAGTAGAAAAAATGACTGCACTCAATCAGATGTAACCGCTAGTTGCCAGGGTGAGTGTTCAGTGACAATATTGATTTCAGAACAATTTGAATCACTGCCATTGATACCAAAATTGTTTTAAAAATGGGCCAAGTATTTTATTTTACGGAACCTTATTATTTCATTTGATATATTCATGGGAAACCCGTATGCATGTATAGCATGTATAGCACTGGTGAAATGAAGGCAATCAATAATTCTGCTGCACTCTCATACCAAAAGTTAGTTTTATCAGCTATTGCTTTCATTTTATGGTTAGTAAAACCAATTCTTACCGTTTGACTTATTGGGACTTCGCATAGTCTTATTTTCAAATGAAATTCAGGCCAAAAGACATTAGTTCCGCAAAACTCGACACAAGGAGTAGGACTATTTTTACAAGTCGATCAATTTGTTTCCATGTGTGAGCTTTTCCTTCATGTATAGCTTCAGGCAATGACGTCTGTGTCACCGCTTCAGGCATAATTTTAAAACTTGAAGCGCATTTTATTGGAAATTCTCACAACAATGTGGTCAGTTTGAATCAATAAGTGTCTCACTTGATTCCTGAGCGAGGAAGCTTATGTTGACTCATAGACAGTCATTCATTTAGGACAGGGATTTTCTGCATATGCCCGTGGTCTCGTTACACTATAATATTGATCATGAACCTATCCTGTTACAGCATGGCAAAGCGGCGTTGCATCTAGCGGCTGAAAGCGGTCACCAGGCAGTAGCTGATACTCTTCTGTGGCATAAAGCATTTGCCAACGCTAAATCTAAAATTGGTCTTACCCCCTTACATCTTGCTGCACAAAATGGGTTTGTATAATGTTTGCTAGTCCAAATATCCCATTTTTGCGATTTAAACTTCAAACATGGGTTAGATGGTGTGCTTTGATGGAAATGATTAAATTGTCATCATTCGCTAAAAATATCTAACACCATGTATAATCAGTCAGATGTTATTGAGAATTATGCTCTAAATTTGACCCATGTTTCTTGCTGAATGAGCCGGTTCCATGCTCAATACACCCATTTTCATATGGTGCAGTGATATTTTAATGAATTGAAGAATCACTTCTCCTTCTACGAGCAAATCCCGTATGGTTGATGCTCAGTCTTAATGCTTATTGGTTTCCTGCCACTCAACTCCACAGGGTTGCTAGTGCACACACCACCCTCCCCGCACTTAGTGTTGTCTCGCGCGCATCTTCCCTCATAGCTCTTATAATCACTAGGTCTTCTGATATATTATCACTAAAATGCCATCTTGGTCTCCCCTTCTTCTATTCCCTAGTGGTTTCTATTCATTTCCCTGTTCCCTACATAGTCATCACTTTTCTTTCCAACATGATCAAACCATCACAAACACGCGTTCCTGCATCTTCAGAGATTGTCCAATCCCAAGCTTGCTCCTTATTATGTTGACGAATCATCCATTGGTTCTATTATGGCTTCAATCATTTTATGCGGATAGGTCAGGGTAAGTCCTTGACTAATCTCAATAAAATACTTCACTATTCAATAGATACAATGAATTGGTGAAACTGCTCGTGGAAAGCCACGGAGCATCAGTCGATGCGCTTTCGCTTGCTAAAAAGACACCATTACATATGGCAGCAGAGATGGGTCAGATGGGGGTATGCAGTACCCTACTGAAGATGAATGCAGATGCAAACGCTACAGATGAGGTAAAACTGACAAATTTGAGCCTAGAAGTAGATAGATGTGTGACACCGCACATGTTGATGAGTTTTATCCTTGGATAGTGGGATACCTCTATGACTAGAGGACTTATTTCAAGATCAAAAGATCCTGAGTTCAGCTTCTAGTCTTGCTGAGCACTCACCGTGAGAAGCAACTTCTCATATAATTTATGCCTCTTACCTCCCCAACAAGCCTCAGGCTTAGGAGATCCATTAAAAAAAATATGGCCAGGTGCCCTAGTACAACAAAACAACTAAATCAGTTTATGAGGTCCTCACTCAAGTTGTGCCAAACTCATTTATTTAAAGAGCAAGGAAAAATGTTTGTGATTGATCATAAGAATGTTGAGAACGGGCCCAGCGATTAAGAGAAATGTCTTCTTTTACAGCAAGGACAGACGCCATTACATTTAGCTGCTGAGAATGATCACTCTGATGTTATCAAGCTTTTCCTCAAGCACAAACCTGAACTTGTCACCATGGCAAACACCGTAAGTTCGCTCAAACTTTCTGTTTGATCAGCCAGCCTTTCTGAGCCAAAATAATTCTTTATCTGTGCGTTGAATACATGTTACTGATTGCTGCCAGTAATTTCATTAGGTCCCCAATATTGTAAGTCTCTATGTGCAATGACTGACATTTGAGTTACATCACTGGGTGGTCCGCCGTCCTCATCTGCAAACAGATCAGGACTTTGTCGCATTGCTGTTTACTGTATTTCCTGTCTCACTTTGTGATTGTGCAATCTTATAACAACTTTGTGTTTCTCGTTTGTCAGGACAATGTAAGTCATGGCTTGGGAGTTTTACGTTAACTCTGTTGTGTGAAAACTTATGGTTTTGTGTATATTCTGGTGTAATTAAACCTACTAGCTCCCTCCCTCACTATTCAGCTTAGTTATTCTATAGGATAGAATTTCAGTGGGAATGCGGTTTCCTAACTTTGCATGAGAATAGTGAAAGTGCCAGATTCTTAGCGATGATTTTCTGGTTTTTGATAATTACCCTATCCCCTTACTCCCCCCTAGACACCAGTCACCTAGAAAATAATCAGATCACCAACAACTCATCAAATAGTCACTGATTATTTGAGTTAATCCATGCCTCATGTCAGTGGTCACTCCTTCTCGAAAAATAAAAATAATACCAGGTCTGCTCTGTATTTCAGAATGGTATGACATATGCACACATTGCTGCTTCTAAGGGCAGTGTTGGAGTTATTAAGGAGCTCATGCGATTGAATAAGACCGTCATATGTACCGCTAAAAATAAGGTAAATGGATATGGCGGGTGAGAAATAGGCATCAGTTCATGTCGTGAATGCAGTGGTTTAAACCGGCTTTCTGAATGAATGCACAGCAAGAATTTAGGATTGGTTATGTATGGTTATATTCTACCATATGCACAGAAAATAGAGACACTATGTGGGATTCACAGAAATGTTACACTATATTACTTCATTCTATAATAATATTATCATTATATTATTACATACATGTATATTGTGTTATATTGTATTATATTCTCATTATTATAATATTATATTACTATAATATTTTTATTATTATGTTGTTTCAATATTATATTAAATTATTATTATTATTATTATTATGTGTCAATAGTGAAATTAGTAGCATCATTTCTTTTGCTTTGGTACATGTGCTTAAATATACTCTCGTTCTAAATATTTTAGACAAATGAATCCACTTCTCTGCACCTGGCAGCTGAAGGAGGCCATAAGGATGTGGTGAAAGTGCTGCTCGATGCTGGAGCCAACCCTCTGGAAGAAAACCTGGTTTGTATTCTTATGTAGTTAGATCTCTACACGCTACACATGTATGTGTTTAGGATTGAGTTATCCTCCCCTAATTACCAAGGATGACTTTGTTTATCCATGCTTCTGCTGTCAGATAAGTTGTTTTATTCTATGTGGATAAGCCTTATTTACAAGATGGTCCATGGTTGCCATTGTGCTGTCAGTGCTGTCGTCGAACGCGGGTCGATTTTGAAAACTGCAGCTAGAGCCGAACGCGTTTTTCAATATTTCATAGATGAAGATCCGGGCAGCATGAATTTTTTATGCTGCATGGTTATAATTTCTCTTGCAATAGAAATATAGATTCCTTATTAATGGCACTGCATTCATCAACCTATGAAGATTGACCAAAGTAAAATTTTAATTCACAGATAAACTTATAAACTTTTTCCAGATTATCGCAATCTACCTGCGGACTAGACTCACATACCCTCTGTTGTAGGGGTGATTCTTTATATAATTTCCACCGCCTGCCGCTTTGAAGTTGTTAAAGCGTGAAAGCGTTCAAGTGTGCAATGCGAAATGCCAACAATTAAATCAAGACTTTCTGATGTTCACTTTGGTAGGACGGAATGACTGCATTGCATCTAGCAGCAAAGCACGGCCATGTTGAAATATTGGATGTGCTAAAGGATCATTTGGAACTGACTACTTCAAGTAGCAAGAGTGGATTCACTGCGCTGCATGTGGCAGCACACTTTGGTCAGACCAATACCGTCAGAGAATTGTTGACCAAAGTTTCGGCAGCGGTCAAGAGTGAGATAGCCAAAGATGGAGAGGGTGGTCAACTTAGCTCTGAGGTAAATCATCGAAATAGTCTAAAATGCAGATTAAAATCAATTGGGTTTAAATAAAATATTGAAATAATTAATTGATAAGTTTTTATGAAAGCAGCAATTTGAGTCATTCTACTGTGGAATTATTGATAGCAGCCTAAGGGTGAGGCACTGGCTAAAGTGTTCCTGCTGAAGACAGCGGATGCTGTTGCCAGTAAATCAGATACAAGCCTTGTAAGTAGTACTTGTATAGCTTTTCTTTATCTATCCACCTGCCAATGTACACTTAATTCTCTTATACATTTAAAATGTTGTTTTATGGTCTCTGGACGGCTACTATGTGCCAAGTCTATCCTTAATTAGCAATCTGTATGTTGCGCAGCTTTTTGCTAAGGGGATAATTACTCAATGAAACCCGGAAAATTATGGCCTGTGTTGCATAAGTGCTAAAGAAAATAGTTAGCTGCTTTAAATTAAATTTTTTAAACATGGGCTGGCGGTGTACATGCCTATTCACACCTAGTAGCATTACATTTAACAGTTTTAGTGCTAATTTGCTTAGTGAAATTATGCGGCAACACCTGCTTTCTCCATGAATTAGGCACCATATTAAGAGCACCTAATATACAGTAGCATTGGTTGAACAAAACAAGATATACATGCCCAAGCTAATTTCTGCTTATACAATTGTCAGTGCCTGTATTACCATACTTTCTGTCTTCTTCTCGTATGTGATAGACATTGTGACTTGCTACGTTCATTTCATCAACTGAAACCAAATAGAAGCTTAACTCTATGAATGATTTGTTATCAAGGAAGTGTTCACTTGTTTCTTTTTAGTATGGACTGACACCATTGCATTTAGCTTGTCAATCAGGCCATGAGGGCCTAGTGAGGGTGTTACTAAACTCGCCTGGAGTGCAGGTAGACGCACAGACCTCAGTACAGGGCGCAATACCACTGCATCTGGCAGCCCAGAATGGGCACACAGCAGTGGTGAGCTTATTACTCAGCAAATCGACATCTCTTATACACATCAGGGATAAACGAGGCAGAACTGGCCTGCACCTAGCCGCTAATAGCGGTCAGCTGGAGATGGTTGCCCTGCTGCTTGGTCAAGGCAGCGAGATTAATGCATTGGATAAGGTAACTCACATCAGAGCACATTATATTTAATGCATACTCCACTTGCATTGTCTTACGTTGCACATTATCACTCATATTATACTCACATTTTCTATGCATTTAATAGCATAGTCCTTAGTAAGATCACCTTAGGTTGATGATCAAGTGATCGAGTGACAACTGGCCTGATAGGCCTAGAGGTTAACACTACGCATGCGCAGAACAGAAGAAGGCTCAGAAATTTTATAATCTCATGAAGTTGGGTTTTCACACTAATGAAACAGTGCATATATAGCATGTCTTCATTGTATCCTGACCTGTGTCAAGGTTTGTAGAAATTGGCCTACTTTTGATTCAGCGTTTCCCAGGGTGGGTCATCAGGTGACTTTCTAATTGCATCTCCATACCTGCAGAGAAGGCAACGCCATGAGTAGGCTTCCAAAATTGACAAGGGTGTTGTGCAAGATAAAGTTTTTGACCAGACTGAGAATCGAATCTGAAGCCCCGGATACAAGACCCAGTGCGCTATCCAGCTATCGCTATAGCATGTAAATTCCAGGGTAACTATATTTATCCCTAGCTTCTCTATATTCATAGAATGGATGGGCAGCGATGCATTATGCGGCTAAAGCTGGACATCTCAACGTAGTGAAATTGCTATGTGATGGAGGAGCTTCTACTTTGCTGGAGACTAAAGATAGTAAGACACCAATATGCTACGCAGCTACACACAGTCATACAGATGTCCTCAGCTTTCTGATGAGGAAAGCACATGACACTGCAACACTCATGGATGATAAAAAGGTAAACGCGATTGTCGATTAAAAGTTTTCATTGGGGTTTTCTGACATAACAACATAGCAACATAGCCGCATAAATTTATAATAAAGAACATGTACTTCACACACACACACACACGCACGCACGCACGCACGCGCGCGCGCGCACACACACACACAAAAGAAATGAAACTAAAACCTGCAGACTACTTCATACAAGCACAAATCATGCTTACAAAAGCGAATTTTCCAAAATTTGTTTGAAATCTAGGTCTAACTGATGACTTTCCGATAAGATCTCATTCCATTACAGAGCGCATTCGTTATTGTAGATGGCAATCCAACATATTCCTCTAAAGTCAATTGTCTAGGTCTCTCTCACATGTTTTTTACGCTTGTAGTTTGTTTTTGATCTGATGGTCTGTGGCAAAACCAATGAGCAGAGCACAATAGAGGAGTTCATTAACCTCTCACCAGCTCCTTGCGAAACCGCTGCTAAGATGTCACGCAACTTTGTCGATGTGGCAGCAAAAGAGAAGGAGCGCGCGAGGGACTTGATGATAGCCTCACAATTCTGCGAACAGATGGCTACCGATCTAATGGCAATTGCAGCGAGCACCAATTCACCCAATGTGCTGCTGAAATCGGTAGACAGCAGAGGCACACCATTTCTGGACGTACTGATTGAATGCGCTCAAAAAGAAGTGGTTTCTCACCCAACTATTCAGAAGTACCTGTCAGACGTGTGGATGGGTGGCATTCAGTGGAAGACCTGGAAGATCGTCCTCCTTTTCTTAGCCTTCATGTTCTGCCCTCCAGTCTGGGTAGTGTTCTCTCTTCCTCTCAAGCACAAATACAACAAAGTCCCAATCTTCAAGTTCATGTCTTACCTTGTCTCTCATTTCTTCTTCATTCTTCTGCTGATATTAGTCGTGGCTATTCCAATATATCCAATTTATGTCTCGTACAGTCTCATGCCCAACGTATGCGAATGGCTACTACTTGCCTGGCTGTCTGGGCTCCTAGTGGCAGAGCTTACCAATCCGGGTGATAGAACTGGGTATGGTTGGATCAAAATCTTTATCATTGCCCTCAGTGCTGCAAGTGTCTTGGTACATCTTTGCGGCTTCGCTTTTGAAGGTTTAGACCGATACACCTGCATTTATGTCAGAAATCAGCTTTTGGCATTCGCTCTGCTGTTATGTTTCTTCCAACTGGTTGATTTTCTAACCTTCCACCATGTGTTTGGTCCATGGTCCATCATTATTAGCTCTTTGGTTCTAGATTTGGTCAAATTCCTCGTGATTCTACTGGCCTTTATGTGTGGCTTTACCTTTCATATGTCAGCCATCTACCAGCCGGTTTATCCAGCTGTACCTCTGAATGCCACCCTGGGTGATGGTGACGGGAATGCCGGAGCTATTTATCTTAACCCCTTGGAAGTGTTTGAGCTGCTCTTCTTTTCACTGTTTGGCCTAGTAGAGCCAGAGAACTTACCACCGGTTAGCAGATCTCCTGTATGGTCACGCGACCTCATTAAAGGAGTGTTTGGCATGTATCTGTTGGTTACTCTGATTGTGCTCATCAACCTGCTTATTGCTATGATGTCCGACACATACCAGAGAATCCAGGCTCAATCTGACACAGAGTGGAAGTTTGGTCGAGCTAAGCTAATTCGAAATATGAATAAGACATCGTCAACCCCAGCACCCATCAACTTGCTGGCAAAGCTCTTCACCTACATTAGGGTTCTGATCAAACACAAAGGCAAGCATTTCTCTCATTCGGTGTTGTTATTCTTAAATGGATACTTAAGTTCAGTGTGGATCTTGATTGAACAGTCAGTGATGGTATCTGGTATTGCTGATGTCTTTCTGGAGTTTGTGGTTGATGATTGGTCACATGCAGTTGAGTTTACTAATTTTGGGGTATTAACAACTATAGGGTGTTTAATTATTTTCCTGATTTTGCTGAAAATTGGCTGAAAGGTGTCTACATGTGTCAGGATGATACCACACCCAAAGTTTGATTCTATTCTGATCAATAAGCTTGTTTTGCTCAGGTAGAGCCTGCTCTGCTGAAGGACAGGATTTGGTCAATGAGGAAGAAGGGTTGGATGGAGCAGCAGACACAGCTTCTGTTGATCCACAAGCGAGCCAAAGTTGGCTGAGAGGCCGAGCTCAAATCTCTCCTGGAGATGGTAAGCTTTTGTTAGCCACTCAACCCCTTGTCATTTCAGCTTAGGTATTCAAATTATGACCAATGTTTGGCGCATTTTTTAGTATCACCATCAAAAGAATATAAAGACCGAGCAAGATTCTACAGCAAACTGTGGATGTCAAATGCCAGCATTCGGCAGGGCAAGTGGCATGATATGATGTGCAAGATATTGTTTAACCAGTGTTTATTGCAGGACTTGGTCTAACACATAGGCATACAATATAGGATTGTGTACCTACATGTATGGTCGTATCACAAAGAAAGTTAATTTTTTTTACATTATCAGTAGCTGTAGTTTTTAACGAACACACATAATTATTGAATAAGATGTAAATCAGTGCACCTGAGTGACACTAACACATTTGTTTATGTTCGTAATCTATCAATCTTGAAATCCTGAGAGGAGGGATGTTTGTCGCAACAACTAGTTCTACGAAGGCAGTTCTGTGGTAAAACTTTCGATTACCCTTGAAGCAGTTTACCAAGAATGAAACCTTTTTATTTGCTGTTGCAGCAGGACATAAGAAATCTAGGGAGCCAACACGTATTGATAAAGCTATAGATTGGAAAGCAGTAGTTCATCGTTATTATGTCATGAAAGGAAAAATTGATGCTGATGCCGACGACAATAGTGCAGAACCTGGTGAGAAGGACATGGTAGAATCCGAAAAATAAAATGACTCAAGCATACTGCACACTACTGCCATTGATTCCAGTATATCCCAATAACTATTTACAATAGTGATTTCATATGCAACATAGATGTGTCTATTTTCTCAACTATTTTCGTAAGAAATATAATGCATTATTTAATTGGAGTTACCTCCTCATAGCCATGTTAACGGTTCGATTTGTATGTTCCACTACTGCTGGCTGGTACCCTATTCTTTCATTGACGATATCTGCCCTGGTCAGTCTGGGCTTTGGTACAGTATTACTGGGAGAATCACTTGCCAGACGCTGTAGGTCCCTCTCTCTCTTCTTCTCATCCCACTCACACATGTCCTGTAATTGATAGATTTATACTGTCAATAAGTTCCTTAGAACTGGTTAAATACAGCTACACACTTGGTACATGGCAATGTACATATGCAACATCAACTGTTCAAAATCCAGATCTCAACTGAGGGGGCAATGGGTAAACACAAGAGTGAAATGGGTGACACCGCGCTCATATGAATTTGAAGTTGTCCGCATCTGGCAATATGTTGTGCACCTAACTCCTCTAAGTTTGTACCCACGCATATTGATAACTGCCAGCCCGGTGCAAGACTAAAGGTGCTTTTTCACTCCATCGGACGTCTGGTCCGTCTCGGACCAGACGCAGTTGGCATCTGATTTGGCGTCGAACCTTACATCCGAGGCCCCTTTTCACTCCAAACAGATCCGTCGGACGCGCGATCCCGATTTACTTTGGAGCCAATCAATGGTGCTGAACCTGTGTTTCCGGAAACGAGAACCATTCTTTGCTCATAACTTCAAAAGAAAGTCCACTCGCTATTCAATTCTTTCACTACAGGTTGCCTCTCTGTCCAGTGCAGTTTCATGCTGTTAGTCAGTGAATATTGTCGCGAAATCAAACAAATTTCACTTTTTAATGATCCTAGTGTTGGACTGGAACGATCGAACATTGCTAGGTACTCCGTGGAAGACCATTTGATTGGTTGATGAGTCGGACGTTGTACTCATTGTCTCTTGGAGACCAACGGTCGGACGTCCGAGAGAGCATCCGAGGTCAATCGGACGAGGCTCATTCACTCCATTTCTGGGGAGTCAGACGTCCGTCTCCAGCGTCCGGTCCGAGGCGGACCAGACGTCCGATGGAGTAAAAGAGCACCCTAAGTTGGCTTTGACTCTTGAGTGTGAGTCATGAAACAATAATTTTATTTATTATCTAGTCTATAGTACACCAAGACCGACTTCATGACTCACTTGGTGTCACCGTAAATTATCTTACATTGAGTGACTAACAGTGTTGCTATCACTATCACTTAGAAGTTAGTAACATTCACTGAGATTTGCACTGGGCGGGCAGTTATTGAATGAGTGAGATTATGCGGCTTAAGTGAATAAACTTAGGTGCAGATATGAGATATAAATTGAGCTGCAATCGAACCCACATTCCACAGGCCTACTGCTACTGCTACTAGTATAGTAATTAGTATTAGTACTGCTCTACTGGTGTACTGTTACTGTTAGTAACAACAGTAATCCTAACAACAGTAAAACTAAATGCGTAATACTAATAGTAATACTCACTATAGTAATAGTATTATCATATTATAATTATGTATAGGCTATGCCTATAGTATAGTATAGCAGCCCTAAAATAAATCTAAATTCCAATACTAGTAGTAGTACAGTAGAAAAGGTAGTAGTCACTAGTAACAGTAGTACTCTATTGCTTATGTATTTCATGATATATTTCTATTTGCCTACCTGAGTAGTGAGTAACTCAGTAAGTCAGTAGTCAAGTCAGTGACTGAGTGAGTTAGACTTAGCGGGCGCCCCACCTACCCACGGCTACGGCTACTAGTACTACTTTGTTTCAGTTTGTACTTACCTGATTTGCCAGTTCCAGTCTCAAAGGTTCTCTTCTTAGCATAGTCAAGCTTTAGTTAGGCCTTTATATATAAAATCACGGAGGTTGGGATGCTTGGCAGCTTTCAGATTTCAAATTTTCCCGTAAAACATACCCTACAATGAATGAATGATTGACAAAAACAGTCCAAATTCCCAATGATGTAAGGATAAAATAGCGGGCTTATATGATAGACCAGGTTTTAAACTTTTAGCTAGTTAAAGCAAATAATAACACTACGTTTTTATGATAATTAAATAGATACATTGGCTCCATGAACAATATTTGTATTCATAGCCGGTCCCAATTCAACCTCGAATGCAGTTTGTCGGGTAACACACTACATTTCATTGGGCGGCTTACTCCGAACGTATTTGGCGGCGTTAAGGTCACGTGTGCTGTGGCGGGAATAATTTATTGTCCACCTCGGCAAACCCATCAACTGATCAAGTCTTTGCC
>Ga0224501_10002987_pt1 | contig 13318 bp, 14 predicted proteins | sample SF_Oct11_sed_USG_4_FD_169105 | JGI IMG/M metagenome (GOLD analysis project Ga0224501, IMG submission 169105) | Sediment microbial communities from San Francisco Bay, California, United States - SF_Oct11_sed_USGS_8_1 | ecosystem: Environmental > Aquatic > Marine > Sediment | place: USA... | reverse complement strand
ATTTGGATAAATAAGATATCTCAATTTTAGCACTGTCTAATTCTTCGCTCTAGTATAGTTTTAGAAGATTTGTAATTATCACGTACAAAGATTTTTGCAAAGAGCTACTCATATAAGTAGTTCTTTGCAAGAAAAAAAGTGATACACCGCCGAGCAATTTTTTTAACTTATTGATTTTAATAAAGTTTTTTTGAACAAAAAAAGATACATTGCTTGAGTGCATATAATATCCTGTTGCCAAGATCAAAAAAGTGGTGTAGTGTGTTGAAATCTAAAGAAAAAGGGTTAATAACCCTACAAACAACAAGGGTAATTATATGCGCAGCGTGCATATAATAACTGTTAGGATATCAAATGATGCGATTAGCAATATTGACATTTTTTTTGTTCTCAATGCGGGTTTACGCTCATCAAGATGTCGCATTGGAAATGGATATGAATGGCAACCTCAAAGGCTTTCCTAACCAATATCTTCCTGCAAAATTAGATTTGATTTCATATAGTCTTCGAATTGGCAAAAATAAAATAGAACTTCCAGAGTGCGTAGTCCGATTTTTTAACCATGCAGAAAGCAATACTTTGACGGTTTCAAGTTCCTGGTATCATGACGAGAAGAGAATTCCGTATTATGTTCTTATTAAAATTCAGCCGAAGGGGAAAGACTACCTTTTTCGTCTACTGTTTAACCTCAAAACTCTTTTGCCAATGAAATTCGAAATTTCAACGCCCTATGGAAAGCCTGGGCCAGGTTCCAGAGCAAGTTATACTCATGAACTAAAAATTCAAGATTACTGTTGGGATGACATAAAGGTTAAGAGTGTTCAAACATGATTCCTAACAAAAATTTGCAAATCGATTCGGCAAAAATGCCTCACTATTTAAAAAAGCGTTATAACCTAAATAAAATTATGGATATCATCTGTCCCGCTCTTGCAATAGAAGAGAAAGCAACAAAAGAAAATATCGCTGAAATCATCCCCAAACTTGCTGGCAAGGATGATCCTTTCTTAATTCTGGCATGGATTATATGCAAACCCTCTGGACACCAGACGGATACGATTTGGAATACCAAGAAGGGACAATTTTAGCACCGTAGGTACGATTAGCACAGCGTAATCGTACGCATGAAGATAAAATATACTCAGTAATAATTCAAAGATCGAGGCACAACTACATTATTGGGAATACTTAATACGAGATGATAACGATTTCCAGCGTCATGTTGATTATGTGCATGTTAATCCAGTGAAGCATTGTTATGTTGAAAGGGTGCAAGATTGGCCGTATTCAACTTTACATCGTTATGTGAGATCGGGTATTTATCCGATAGATTGGTGTGGGGATTTGAGTGTTGAGGTTTTAGGTAAGGATTAGCATGCGTACGATTACGCTGTGCTAATCGTACCTACGGCTCTATAGTCAGAAAGTTGAATCAAATGTAATTTAGGGAGTGTTAATAATATCAACCAATTCTTCAATATCCGAATCCTTAACAAAAAGAAGTGAGCCTGTATCACCGCACGCAGCAGTATTATTTTTGTATTCACAACTCATGCCCATACTATTTGTAATAGTCAGATCATATTGAAAACCATCTGCTATACAATTCTGAGGTGGTACAGTCTGGATCTGTTGAAGCTTATCAAGAGCACTTTGAGATAAAGTATCCCTTACAGCATCAACAAGTGGGAAAATGGTGCCTGTTATGCCGCCAGATTGAATAATCTCAAGTCTTTGGCTGTCTTGCTTCCAGATAAAACCACTACAAGGATTTTTTTTATCATCATCATAACAACCTGTAAAACTGGATAAAGCTATAACAGCCATTACAATATAGTTTTTTGTCATTATTTCCTTTCCATTTTATTGAATAGTAATCGTCATCTCGGCAATTCTGTCATATCCGATCAAGTAACCTGTAAGCTTGTAATCGCCTACAGGTCTGGAGTCGGGATTAATAGTTCCATCTTGCTCAACTATTATTAATTCACTGCCATTAGCAGGAATTGTTAGATAGGTGATTGCTTGAGTACATAATTTATCTGCAAGCCAATCCCATACAGCTTCATTGTTGCTGTTATACAATTTAAAGCTATACTGACAGCCACTTGAAAACCTTAAATCGATTTTTTTACTGGTAGGATTGGATACCATCATTTCTATCGTTATTGGCTCACCTTGAAGAAAAGTATCATTGACCTGACCAAAGCTGTCTTTGGTTAAAATCGATAAAGTAAAGTTGGCTTGAGTCATATCGTCATAAGTGTCGTCATAACAGGCAATAATTGAGAACAAAAGAAACATAACTATAACAATTTGTTTATTTATCATATTTACCTTGCAACCTTTCGCTTGATTTGATGTGAGTATATTTTGAACTCCAGTATCGCTTAAATAAAGTCAAAAGATGTACATAAATGTATCTTTGGTGCTGTTTTTTAATTTATAAATCAATGTCATAGAATAAAAAAATACTGCCTGATATGAAAGTTCGAATTAAATTCTCGCATATCATCAATTAAAGGTGATATTTATCGAACCAAATCAATTAGTTAAAATATGAATTTTGAACTAAAATTTGGCTTGCATTTTGAAAAAAATGCAATAAAATACGCGCTCCTTTAGTAATGTATCAGAGGACTTATGTCTATCTAGCCCAAGCGTCAACCCACAAGCATGGCGCGCAAGCAAATTTACAATTAGTTTTAACCGCCATACGGCTTAACTGTGAGGTTTTAATACGATGGGTAACTCATCTACTAATTCACTGGTTGGTATGCCTGCTGATATTGTTGTCAAAGACAACATAGCTCAGTGGCCAACTCACAACCAGCAAATAGCAGACATTAATGGAGTCGCTGACGAAAGACAGGATCATTTCGTCAAAAGAAATGGAATTGAATTTGCTGGTACACATCTGATTTTTGATTTTTGGGGTGCTACAGAGCTGGATAACTTATCCAGAATGGAAGATGCCCTGAGAGAAAGCGTTGCTGTTGCTGGCGCTACCTTGTTACATATTCATTTACACCACTTTACACCTAACGGTGGAATTTCCGGTGTTGCCGTTCTGGCTGAATCTCACATTAGTGTTCACACCTGGCCTGAAAGAGGCTATGCCGCATTTGATGTATTTATGTGCGGCGATGCCGAACCTGAAAAAACGATTGCAGTTTTAAAACGCGCATTTCTTCCTGAGCACGTTAACATAACCGAGCACTTGAGAGGAATGGTATCTGACGATGTCTAGACAATGGATTGAAACACTGTACGACGCTTTTGGCCAATCATTTAATGTGGACAAGGTGTATTTTGAATCAAAAACCGAACACCAGCATTTGATGATTTTTCATAATGCGAAATTCGGTCGTATGATGGTGTTGGATGGAATTGTTCAGACAACTGAAAAAGATGAGTTTATTTATCACGAAATGCTGACCCATGTGCCAATTTTGGCCCATGGTAATGTCAAACGTGTTTTGATCATTGGTGGTGGTGACGGCGGTATTCTAAGAGAAGTCTGCCAACATGCCAGCATTGAACATGTGACTCAGGTCGAAATTGATCAGGCTGTGATTGATATGGCAAAAGAATACCTGCCAAATCACAGCAATGGTGCTTTTGATGACCCCCGAGCCAATATTGTTATTGATGACGGTATAAACTTTATTAATCAAACCAATGAAAAGTTCGATGTTATTATTTCTGACTCGACTGATCCAATTGGTCCTGGAGAAGTTTTGTTTACTTCTCCATTTTATGAAGGTTGTAAACGCTGCCTGAATGAAGGTGGTATTTTGGCGACACAAAATGGTGTAGCCTTTATGCAAATTGATGAAGTGACCACTACGGCAAAAAGATTAGCTCAGGTATTCGAAGATGTTACCTTTTATGGTGCTTCCGTACCAACTTATGTAGGTGGCATCATGACCTTCGCGTGGGCAAGCGATAACGCAGCCAACAGGAAAGTCGATATGGATACATTAACCAAACGTTATAATGCGTCTGGTATTAAAACGCGCTATTATAATCCGGCTATTCATCAAGCCTGTTTTGCTTTACCGCAATACATTGTTGATGAATTAAATAGTTTTGATAAATAGCGATTTTGCAATTGAACTGTTTCGTCGCCAAGCGACAAGTGAGTTTAAATAATGAAACCGTTTTTAAGCAATGAGCAAATTCAACAAATGGCTGACCATTATGGTGCACCTTTGTTTATTGTTGATTGCGATCAGGTTAGAAAACAATATCTGGCTTTACAAGAAGCGCTTCCAGGTGTTGATTTTTTCTATGCAGTAAAAGCATTCCCTAACGATGCGGTTATCTCAACATTGAAAGGTTTGGGTGCAGGATTCGATTTGGCTACAAAGGGCGAAGTTGATCAAGTGCAAAGGCATTTTGTCAATCCAAGAGAAACGATTCACACCCATCCGATTAAAAAGGATTCGGAAATAAAGGCAGCTTTGCGTTTTGGCTGTACAACCTTCGTTGTAGACAACATTGCCGAACTGGAAAAATTCGTTAAATATCGACATCGTGTTGGCTTGTTGCTCAGGGTCAGTTTCCGTAGTGAAACCGCTAAAGTCGATTTGTCACGAAAGTTTGGATGTTCAGCCGACAAGGCCATGCAATTGATCCATCGTGCGCAACAAATGGGCATTCATATAAAAGGACTGTCCTTTCATGTGGGATCACAAAGTGCAACACCGGCAACTCATGTTCAAGCAATTGAGGCGTGTGCTGACATCATTAACAAGTGCCCTATTCCATTAAATATGCTGGATATTGGTGGTGGTTTCCCGGTTAATTATGATGGTAGTACTGCGGATATTTATGATTTTTGCCAGCCCATTCGTGAAGCTTTAAAGCAAATTCCAAAGGATGTTCATATCATTGCAGAGCCCGGCCGTTTCATCGCAGCTCCATCAGCAATGACCATTTCTTCGGTGGTTGGCAAGGCAGTTCGTGGTAACACTACCTGGTATTATCTGGATGATGGCGTTTATGGTTCCTACAGTGGTCGTTTATTTGACCATGCTCAATACCCAATTCGTACATTGAAGTCTGGCGAACTTAAACCTTGTGTTTTGGCAGGTCCAACTTGCGATAGTATTGATGTGATTGAAGAAGAAATCATGTTGCCAGAGCTGGAAATTGGCGATCTGGTCATTGGTGAAATGATGGGCGCATACACTGCTGCCACAGCAACTGATTTTAATTCACTGGAAAGAGCCAAGATTATTGAAATCAATATAGTTGCAGAATCCGGGCATTTAAAAATTGTTGGTTAATTTATTAAGAGAATGAATCGTTGAGTCTTATTGCTCAACGGGAATCTCTACAACAAAAGAACCACGAATATCACCCAATTTAAAACCGGTTGCCTTATCATCAGGGTAATCGGTTTTTATTTGCTCAGCTACTTCTTTTGTTAATGATTCACCATGACAGCTTAAGCAAAGTCCACCCGTCTCAATAGCTTTCATAAAGCGGTAAACTTTTTTTCCATCCTTTTCGATAAACTGTCCTTTTTCAATTTGAGAGACGTTTCCATTATTTTGCTTTTGTGTTTCAAAATCCATTAAGGTAATTTTAGATATATCATCAGGTTTGTTATCAGGATTTCGGTATTTCAATGAGGTTCTACCAATAGTCACTTTATCGCTAAGAGAATCACTAATTTCCGGTGCTTTTATCTTGCAGACTTTAATTGCTGCGACCAAGCCGTTTTGTTTAATTTCGGACGTCAATGTAGATTTAAGTTGCCCACCAAATTTCTTGATCAGCTTTTTGGCTTGAGCATCAAGTTTTTGTGTATCCGCATGTTGTTCCGTTGCTTTGACCTGCAAAGCAAATATAAAAGAAATCGCTGCTATTGATAAAATATAAGAAAGGCTCTTCATATCATTTCTCATTTAATATATTAACCGGAGCGTAATCATCGGTCAGGATTTTTGTCGGGTCATTAATTTCAACTTCAGTTTCCAGAATATCAAAAATATAGTCAGGATCGATACCCAGTTTGAAAAATTGTACTTTAAACGTTGGGATTTTTTCTTTCATCTTTTCGGGAGTTGGCAAGTCAGTATTTCCTGCCCAGATAACACGGTTACCGGAATGACGTCCCTTAAACTGATAAAACTTTCCGAATGCCTTTGCGTAGGTGGCTGATTCATATTTTTTTAATTTACTGGTGGAAAATGTATTGGCAATCGCAAGACCATTGGGTGATAAAATTGATTTCACTTCTCTCAAAAACTCCACAGTCATCATGTGCGCTGGAATATAATCGCCATTAAAAGCATCCAGAATAATAATGTCATATTGCGCTTTTTTCAGTTTTTCCCGTTTAACAAAAATACGGCCATCAACAGCAAAGACTTTATGCCAATCTGCCTCAGGTAAATCAAAATAGTTTTTTGCAACTTTGATGACAGCTTCGTCTATTTCTACAGAGGTAATAGTGGCTTGAGGGGCGAGCTCGTGAAATGCTTCTACCAGACTTCCACCACCTAGCCCCAGAATAAGAATATTTTTGGGTTCTTCAACCGCCAGAATACTGGCAGCTGAAATTTTAGCGTAGTCAAAAACAAGATAGTCAGGACGATACACCAGTTTACAGCTTTGATTCTGAGAATCTTGTTTTCTGAATGAAAACCCCATGCATCTTTTCTTATTAGATTCCGTTACCATAATATTACGGTAAAGAGATTGCTCCTTATGTATCACTTTGCCATTGCAAACCGATGAAAGCAGTATGGCTGTTAACAGCATTAGCCATTTGTTCATGAAGTAGTCTCCTGATTGTCAATAGCTGGCATAAAGTATAAAACCGCAGCAAAGACTAATAAAATACCGATAAAACCACCAAACAATGCAGGTAAGGTAAAAACCATAACCAGATAAAATGATGTCATGATTGTGCCGAGAGCACTGCCGAGAGTAGAAACAAAATAAAGTTTTCCTGCAGTCATTCCCGTTTCTTGTGTGCTAACAGTTAAAAGCCTAACGGCATAAGGTGCAATCATGCCCAATACGATGGTGGAGGGGAAAAACAAAATAAAAGAGGTGAGTAGTGAGCCATATCTTGGATCTTCAATTCGGACAAACAGGGCTTCCATTAAAGGTTGTCCCAAAAAAGGTAGTGGCAATAACAGTATTGCGCCAGCGGCATACAACATGCTGAGTTTTTTCAACGAAGGATCAGACAAAGACCACTTTCCGCCGAGCAAATATCCGATGGATAATGCCAGCATAAAAACGGTGATAATACTGCCCCAAACATAAATTCCACCACCAAAGTATGGTGCGAGAATGCGTCCGGCAATGAGCTCAACGCCCATGATGACAAAGCCACTGACAATAGAAGCGAAATAAACGGACAGTGCGGGTAATTTTTTATTCATTGTGAGTTTTAAAGTTAATTGATATTGTGGGGCAATATATCATATCCTTTGGGTTTGCAGTAGTCTGGCTTAGTTATGAAAAAATATAATCAGAATGAAAAAATAACACTTTCAGTTCTTATTACAAGGCTTGTTTTTGGTCTTATATTTTATGAGCTGGCTTTTCCTCTTTTGTTTAAAGAGGTGCTTTTATTTTTTCTGATAAGTCATATTATTTCCATTATTGGTATAGCCATGCAAAAGGAATGGGGATACAGTCTTTCTTCTATAACCTTGAAACTATTCATCGTGATAAGTGTACTAAACGGGTTACCTGATAGAGATACAAGTATGCTATTTGGATATAATTACTCAATGCAGTTTTTGGTGTTGAGGTTAATTTTTACTGCCGGTTTTGGATTGGTTACTTTGTATTTGGTGAGTAATACAAGAGATAAGATGTAGTTTAATCAGGGAGAATGATGAATTTAATAATTACACAAAAAAACAAAAGCATTTGCCCGCGTATTAATTTATTTCAATATTATTGTTTTGATAGGAGTCTACTTTGCCTGCGTATCAAAAAATGCAGGGAAAAGAAGTATGGTTAATTTATGATATTCTGAGATTTACACTAATAGCTATAGACATTTTATTGGCGATTTTAATTATTAATAATAAACAATATGCAATATGGTTGACTGGAATAACCAGTTTAGGAATTGCAATTCTGGCAATTATTGAAAATACTGGCAATTTAGTCAGTAAGGTTTTCTTGGTGTTATTATTTTCATGGGATTTTATTTTGTTGCTGTCATTTTCTACCTCAATGAAAAGTCAAAGGGCTAATTAAAGGAAAAATATATGGAAAACAACGAAGAAAACTCAAAAAGACATAAAATTTATTCCAGTTCTTATTTTATTAATCCTGGAGTGATTTTAGGGCTAGTGGTTATAGGGCAAAATTCACTATTATATGATCGAAAAATATTTGTAGGGCTTCTGTTGTTCGTACTACTTATGGCGCAATATACCTACAATATTTCAGAAATTAAAAATAAGTTTGAAAAAATTGAAGAGCTGGAATTGAAGCAATTATATTCTTTTATGTTTTACTCAGGTTTTAGAAAGGATGATCTGCTGATAAGAGAAGTTGATTGGTTACTTGAAATTGTGATTAATTTATTTAATTTGATACTCTTCTATTCTTTGATTGTTTTCGGTCCAAAGTCATTATGGGTTCCTTTGCTTCTTTTTTTGTGTCCTTTTTGTTTGGCGTATTTGATGAATAAATCGAAATATGTAAGATATTACAAGCTTGGTTGAGATTAATTGATGATTTTATAGACTCCCGTCCTCGATAACAGAAGTCGAGGACATGCTTTAAGGGGGAATGAGGTTCTTATCAGGATCTTTTTTGTGTCCCCAATCTGAACTGTTGTAGCATGGCTACTCAAAAAACAATTTCTCGTTCCCATGCTCCTGCGTGGGAATGCATACCAACAATGAAGTAAACGGCGGGAAGCGCAAGCTATCCCTCCCTACGAACTTTCCTCGATCCTCGATTCCTGTATCTCGCTCTCCATTCCTGATAATTCATTTATTACCAGAAAGTTGCCAAGGCTATCTATTGACCTAACTTGTTTTATTAGGTTAGTATCGCATAGTAGGTCACATTCTTGGATCTATTGGTGGGAGAGCGCTGGACTGTTCAAACACAACGAGCAGACTACTGATCCCTACTTTAATTATAAAAGAATTGCAAGAGGGAGAATAAAATTGAATATATTAGCCAAACATAATATTTTAAGTTCCGCGATTAGAATCGCGTTGCTTTCTGCTGTCACTTTTTCGCTTCCAGCTGCTTATGCTGCAGAAGAAGATGCAGAAGAAGGAGCAGAAGAAACACAAGAACGCAAGATGGTCGTTACCGGGTCTCGTATCCGCAAAGATGCTTTTGCAAATGACACTCCAATCGACGTCATTACAATTGAAGATGCTGAAATTGAAGGTTTAAAGAGTCTTGGTGAACTGCTTCGTACAAGCACAGCGGCAGCCGGTTCAAACCAGTTGACTGCAGCTCTTGGGGTAGGTTTTGTCGTTAACGGTGGAACCGGTGCTGAATCCATATCACTACGTGGTCTGGGAGCCAACCGTACACTTGTCCTCCTTAACGGTCGCCGTGCTGGTCCTGCGGGTACCCGTGGCGCGGTATCTGCGTTTGACTTGAACAGCTTACCATTATCAACCATTGAACGAGTTGAAGTGCTGAAGGACGGTGCATCGTCACTGTATGGTTCTGACGCCGTTGCAGGTGTAATTAATATTATCACCAAAAAAGGAAGTGACAAGACCTTCACTTTTGATACCAGCCAACCGTTTGAAGATGGTGGTGATGACACAAGAATGAACATGTCCTATGGTGAAGAATTTACTGACGGTTCATTTCGAGTTACTGCTGACTTCAGAAAACAAACAATGGTACGACGTGGTGACCGCGATTATCTGGCTTGTGAAGAGCGTTTGTTATTCCGTGAAGACGGTTCACTAGCCGACCCCATTGACCCGCGTACAGGTGAACCACATTGCCAAGGACGCGGTTTTGGTCTCTGGCTATATGGTCCTATAAGTTCTGCATATGGTGGTTCCTTGCAAGCAGCGTTCGATTACGATGGTTTTTTTGCAGCTAATGGCTATGAGAGTTTCAACGATGTATCCGCCACTACTGGATTTACTACGCCGACTGGTTGGTATCCTGTATCCTTTAATAATAATCGAGATAGTGAAGGTTGGTGGGACTTACAGCACCCGTTTTTAGAGCGAACAACCTTGGTACCAGAGACAACCAATAGTTCATTTTATGCTACCGGTGAATACAATGTTGCAGAAAACATTACCGCCTACGGTGAATTTATTTACAGTTCTCGCACTACCAAAACAGATGCAAACCGTCAGTTTTGGACTAATGAAGTTGGTCCTCAGCCAGCCAATAATATTGGTGGTGGATTTAGTGGAGCCGGCTTTATTATGCCTGTTGCCCTAACCGACCATTTTAGTTCAGAAATCAACGTTGATTATACTCGTTTAGTGCTTGGCCTCAATGGTGCTCTAGGGGATTGGGAATGGGACGTATCATATCAAAGCTCTGATAACGATGGTGAATATATTAACGACATCATTCTTGCCGACTCTCACCTGATGAGTCAAATTAATTGGGCAACAGGCACAGGCTGTACTGTCGGTCAAGTAACTCCTATAAGTGGTAATAATTGTGCCGATGTTAACTGGGCTGATCCTAACTTCTTGTATGGTAATCTAACAGCAGAACAAAAGGCATTCCTGTTTGGTGTAGATGTTGGTAACACCACCTATAAGCAGCAGACATTTGAAGCCTTTATCACTGGTGATTTATTCTCAATGCCTGCGGGTGAAGTTGGCTCTGCCTTTGGTATCCAGTTTCAGGAAGACGAAATTGACGATGTGCCGGGTGAGCAAACCCTTGCTGGTAACTCCTGGGGATTAAGTAGTGCAGGTCGAACTGCCGGCAAGCAAAAAACCAATGCTGTGTTTGGAGAAATAAACATCCCACTATTAGAAGGTCTGGTAGGTGCAAAGGCTGTCGATTTTACAGCTTCTGCTCGTTATACGGATGTAGATACTTATGGCAGTGATACAACTTTCAAAGCGCACTTGTCATGGGAAATTGTTGACGGCTTAACTGTTCGTGGTAGTCGCGGCACTTCATTCCGAGCACCGGCGTTGTATGAATTGTACCTTGGCGACCAAACAGGTTATGGTGGACAGCTTGCGATCGATCCATGTCTGGATTATGTTGCAGAGTATGCTGCTGGCGCAATAACGGAAACTGTTTTCCTAAACTGTCAGGCTCATAATGTACCAGCAAGTTATACTGCGCCGGGTTCTTCAGTATTACTCGTCACTAGTGGTGGTGCCGGCAGATTGTCTGCAGAGACTTCTGTTGCTGAAACTGGTGGTTTTGTCTGGGTAAGCCCTGAAGATACTTTTGCATTTTCGGCTGATTACTATCAATTCGAACTCAAAGGTGAGGTTGCAAATCTTGGCGGTGCTAACATTGTTAATCAATGTTATAACACGCCTACGGCTAATTTTGCTAACGAACCATTGTGTGATCTCTTTGTTCGCCGTACTGGAGGAGCAACAGGAACCGACTTTGGTATTGATCGAGTAAATGGTGGCTATGTCAATATCGCGACTCAAACAGTACGAGGTATCGACTACAACTTTACTTATCAGGATGAGTTCGATTTTGGTAAAATTCGTCTCTCTATTGAACATACAAATCAATTAGAGAAAACACGCCTATTGTTTGCGGATAGTACTTATAATAACAATATCGGAGAAAATAACTATCCGAAACATGCAGGTAATATGCGTTTAACATGGACTGGTGATGAGTATAGTGTTACATGGACAACGACATATTTCAGCTCCACAAATGATTACGAGTACTACACCCAACCCAAAGGCGGTACAACCTGGGATGGTGAAGCTGTCACTCGTATTGATGAAACACCCTGGACCTACTATCACACGGTGTCTACATCAACTTCATTGTTTGATAACCTGAATATCATTGTAGGTATTGCAAATGTGTTTGATGAAGAACCACCTATTTTATCGAGTTCTGGTAACGAAGTCGGAAACGCTGCACGTTACTCACGCTTCGATTTCATAGGACAAAGACTGTTTGCTAACTTCAAATATAGCTTTTAAAAAGTTATTATAAGTTGGCAGCTTTCTTGCCAATGGTCGACAAAAGCCCTCTCTTTTGAGGGCTTTTTTTATTCATCAAGAAAAAAGTGATTTATATTCTCAATAACAATAGTTTTTTATAGTTGAGCGGACATTGCAGATACAAAAATCAATGAAAAGGCTATAGAAATATACTCAAAGCTCTATCAATGAAAGAATCCGGCCAGGTCTGCCAATTACTTTGCTATACAAACTATCGGGTAATCACCTTTGTGAGATAGCCACATCGCAAAGACATCCTTCTACAACTTCAGGGCACTTTCCTCAATCCTCGCTTCCCGTATCTAGCTCCTCTCTTCTACCTCTCCGCTCCTGAAATACCATTCGTGGTTATTTCAAAAGTTTGTAACATTTTGGTAATTCTGCTGATTTTATTGATGGATTGGTTTAGTCTTGGCAAAATTCGATAAAATCATTTTAAACCAGATTCATTCAAAGGAACTTCACATGAATAAAGTAAAGCGCTTATTTAATCCATTGTTGATATTTTGTGGTCTATTTATTACATCAGTACAAAGCCTATCGGCAAAAGAAGTGGTTCCAGCAGGTCTGCTACCAGAAGATGTAACCCCTTCTCACTACACCCTTGAAATTAAGCTGGATCCGGCTGAAAAGAATTTCAGCGGAACAACAACCATCGACATTAATGTCAGCAAAAAAACCAAACACTTTTATCTTCATGGAGAAGATCTGACGGTCAAATCAACGGTAATCAAATCTGGTAAGGCAAAGATTGCTGCATCTACAAGTAAAACCGATGTGACTGGTGTATTAAAAGTCAGTGCTGTAAAAACTTTAAAGCCTGGAAAATACAGTATTACCTTTGAATACGATGCACCTTTTAATGAGAATCTGGAAGGTTTGTATCGAATAAAAGACGGCGAGAAATTTTATGCATTCACTCAGTTTGAAGCCATTGATGCCAGACATGCTTTTCCTTCTTTTGATGAACCACGATTTAAAACCCCTTTTGATGTAACTCTGATTATTCCTTCAAATCTTAAAGCCATTGCCAACACACCTGAAAAAAAGCGAACCGATTTAAAAGATGGCTGGACCAAAATTGACTATGCCACCAGTAAACCTTTGCCAACTTATTTAGTTGCTGTTGCCGCTGGTGATTTTGATATTGTCGT
>Ga0224501_10002986_pt1 | contig 13318 bp, 12 predicted proteins | sample SF_Oct11_sed_USG_4_FD_169105 | JGI IMG/M metagenome (GOLD analysis project Ga0224501, IMG submission 169105) | Sediment microbial communities from San Francisco Bay, California, United States - SF_Oct11_sed_USGS_8_1 | ecosystem: Environmental > Aquatic > Marine > Sediment | place: USA... | reverse complement strand
GAGAAAAAGAAGATGGAGATAATCCTGATGGGGGACTCTGCCAGGGTGCTGGAAAAGGGCCTGGAGGAAAAGGATCTGGCCCTGGCCCGGCGGGAGGAGGATCTGGCGGCAATGCATGAGGCTGTGGCAATGTCCGAAAGCAGAGTGGCGGAGAGCCTGGCCAAGCTAAAGCAGGCGGAAAAGGCCACCCTGGAGCAGATAGCCAACCTCCAGCAGGCGCATCGGCGGCAGATCGCGCAGATGGAAGAGGAGCGCAACCGAACCTTGCAGTTGCTTGCCAAAGAGGCGGACAGCAGGATAAAGGAGCTGGACACCCGCCTGGAGGCCGCCCTGGCCACGCTGAAGGATAAGGAACAAGCTGTGGTGGCCATGAAGAACAAGGAAGAGATACTGGAGCTGGCCCTGGCCCGGCAGCGAAGAGACTACACCACCCTGGAGGACAAATACAACAAGCTCATCGGCCCCGCCCGCAGCTCGCTGGACAAGACCGTGGTGGGGGTGCGGTACTCAAAAGAGGGGGGCCAGTATGTCATCCTGTTCAAGGACGCGGGGTCTGAAAAATATGAGCCGGTGACCCGCAAGGAGCTGCACAACAGACTTGACTGGCTGAAGAGCCGGATTGGAGACAAACTGTATGTAAAGGTGGTGATCCCGGAGGACAGCAACCTTTCCTATAACGAAGCGTGGACCTTCACCAATACCATCCTGACAAAATATGATTACTATTACCAAAGCAAATAGCGGGTCCAACCGGGCCCGGCAAATTTCGCGAAAAGGATATCTCGAACAGGCGCCCGGATAATTGCCCATAGCCCTGATCGATGCTAGACTGTCTTGAATTGCTCAATGCAAGTTTGTCATATCAATCAGAATAGAGGAGATTATATGCCGACAAAAACCAGGCTTTTTATCATTCTGGCCGTTGCCCTGCTTGTTTCCGCAGCAACCACCCCTGCCTACTCACGCGATGATGAACTGACCCTGCCTATCAAGGAGGCGCTGGAGACCTCCACCGCCAAGGAGAAGCTGACTAACAAAGTGCCTCTCTATTTCGCCGGCCAGGGTCACCCCGCCATCAAGCGAACAGTGGGGGAATGGGCCACCAGCAAAAGGACCAGGGGAATCATGCGGCCCAGGGAAGAGTCTTGCCAGGTCGCCTTCATATCCGCCCTGATCGTCCTGCAGACAAGAGCGCTTAACGAAAAGGCGGACGCCGTGGTCAACATAGCATCCATAGTGGACAAGAATGTCAGCAAAAGCGCCACGCATTACAAGTGTACGGCTGGCAAGGTTATGGTCAACGTCACTCTCAAGGGCACAGTGGTAAAATACTAGCTTCCGCTTTATTACGTATCAATTGCGGGGTGTATTGGCCGTGTAGCGGACAGGGGGCGCGGAACAAATTCCATCCTGCCGCCCCCCTCTTCGTGATAACCTTGAGGGATGGAGCGAAGTAGCAAATCCTATCTGACCATGGCGGCGGCATTGACGTTGGGCAGCGCTCTTTACGCCATGAACTACATCTGGGCCCGCTATGTCCACCCTATCGCCAGCGGAGACCCCAACATGGGGATGATGGTGTTCGTCGCCCAGGCCTCATTCTTCACCTGGCTGACCCTTTTCATATTCCTGCGCGGCGGCCCCAAACAGAAGCCTTCCCTTGCCCACTGGGGGGCCATGGCCTTCAATGGCGCCTCCGGTCCGGTGATCCTGACCCTGATCCTGAAAGGCTCCATTCTGGTGACCCCGTCGCTGTCTTCCATTATTGTGGTCTCCAATGTGCTTATCATCGCGGTTATCGCCCGGGCCATCGGCCGCAAGCGTTTCGTGGGGGCGCAGGTTCCCGCGCTGATAGGCGGGTTTATCGGCGTGGGATGGATCAGCGCCTCGCGAGGAGGTTTCCACGGCGAGGCGGTGGGGGTGGGCCTGTTGGCCATAGCCGCCGTGCTGATCGCCGCGGCGACTTTGACCATAGAAAAGCCGATCAAACAACTGGGCTGGGCTCCGGTCACCCGGTGGGTCTCCGCCGTGGCCGTGGTGGCCAGCTATGGCGGGTTGGCGGCGCTGGGGGAAATCCGGATTCTTTCTTTATCCCAGACCGCGCTATCCGCCGTGATGGGTGTTTTTTCCCTGGGGTTGGCAGGGATCCTTTTCAGCATCGGGCTTTTCCGTTTGGGTTCGGCGGACACTTCCGTGTTCAAACTGCTGATCCCCTTCTTTTCGCTGATTTATGGCGCCGCGCTGTTTGGCGAGATACCTGATTTGGGCTCGTTCGTGGCCGGACTTATGGTGGTGGGAGCTTTGGCGGTGTACTACCACTCCGGCGCAAGCCGACCCGAAACCATGATGGCTGCAACTTCCGCCGAATCGCTGGACCATGAGGGGGAGAAGAGGGCGGCGGACGCTGTCGGCTGAATTTGAGGCTGGCGAAAGTTCCTCCCTGCCTACAACCCTGCGTACACACGAATCAACTTTCCGGCCAGCGGCGCCGGCCTCCCTGTCGGCGGATCGGAAGGTGGATCCGCCAACAGGCTGCCGGTTCCAAGGTGGCGTGTCAGCCGCGCCCCATCAACGCCTAGCAGACCAGAGGGATTGTCACGGCATAATCTGGTTGCTCACGGCGATAATCTGGGGGATGTTCGAGGTGTCTGAAAGGGTGAAGGACTGGGTGTCCTTCAGCGCGCTGTTCTTGCAGATGTTCGATGTGCCCTGGCTGGCCGATCCGCCGAAAGCGAACGGGCCCAGGTTGACCCCGCTTGCGAAGGATCCACTCATCGTTTCATAAAATGAAGTGAACTCCGTTTTCGACAATGTGACGGTGATGGTGGGATTCATCACCACATAGGCGGAGGTGACCACCAGCGGCAGCACACCGTCCTGGCCATAGGGATGGGCCAGGCCTTTGTCGAACTGGGAGTTTTTTATCCACGGGCCGTTTTTATAATCGACGAGAAGCGCCGCATCGAACCATGAACCCTGAAGCAGGGATACGGTGGCCTGGGAGCCGAACTTCAGGTCCATGCTGTAGTCCGAGGTGGTTGTGAATATGTTCTCCTGGGTGTGGGTTTCGGTGCGCGACCCGATGGAGATGAAGCCGAACAGCTTGACTCCGGTCTGGGATTGCCAGGTGGTTTTTGTGTAATCGTAGGTGCTGGATTTGCTGTCGAATGAGAACCCACCAGGGTTAGTGGGCTTTGTTTTCCAATTGAACAGCATATCCGCCGAGGGATTGGCGGTCACTGCGGGCGCGGGCAGCTTGGCCGCGGCGTCTATCTCGTCGTTCAATCTGGCCAGCGCCTCCACCACCGGCGACGCCACCCCCTCCGCCTTCAACAGGTCGGACACCTTTTTGGTCTGCTGGGTCTGGGCGGCCAGCAGGGTGTTATATTCCTGCGCTCCGTTTGTCACGAACCAATCTGTGAAGCTTTGGGTGGGCAGGCCAGCCTTGGTATATGCATTCATCGCTGTCGTCCAATTCGAGATGCTGGCCACCTTAAAGGCACTGGCCTTCCCCATCATATCCGCCAGCTTGGTGTTTTCCTTTTCATATTCGGCCTCGTAACTTTTTCCGTTGGTGGCCGTCTCTTTCACCTGGGTCAGGACGATCTGGTACGCGTCGATGACCCTGGAGGCGGAGGGCTGGTATATGGCCCCCCAGGCGGGGATCTGGCTGGCGAAGATAGACAGGGCCGTGGTCATGTCGGCCCCGCTGTTCCCATACACCATGCTGGGCATGGGGAGGACCTGCAGCGACGCTTCCGTGCCTCCCGCTCCCATCAGGGCCGCCAGGGCTGAGGTGTATTTGCTCCATAAAATCTGGCTGGTGTTGTCTGTGGTCATTGGCTTCTACTCTCCTTTGTGTTGTTGCAATCAAAAATACTTCGGGGTTCACCCTTGAATCGCCATATTCATCCTGGTCCGAGTTCCAAACGCCCTGCCATCCTTGGCGTCCAACGCTTCAGCCGATCTGTTGGATCAGCAGCAGGTGTTCGTAGTTGTATCCCTCCTCCCCGTTCATGGGGGAGGGGGATTTCCCACTCCCCTGGTTTGTGGCTAATATCAACTTGTATTTGCCATCCTGGGAGGTGGCGCTGGTCACAAGCCCTGTGTCCTTGTCCTTGTGGGAATTCCAATACCCATCACAATCGTCTGTGGGGATAAAAGAGGCGTACAGGGAGTTGGCGCCATCGTTTGAAATGTTCACCATGACGTTAAAGCCGGGGAAGTCCCCGGTCGGGCGCGCTTTTAGCACATAACCCACTCCTTTCAGCGAATCGGTGTTGGCGAACACCAGATCGATAAAGGGGATGGGGTTTTCCCCGATGATCCAGGGGGGGGTCCAGACTGGCCCCACTTTTGGTATGGTGAAAGGATTCTGGGGAAGCATGGGGGCCACCGCCAGGGCGGAATCCTTCTTCACCCAGCAAACGCTGAAATCCAGATCCGCTTTTGTCATGTTATACACCCTGGCGAAAGCTGCGATTTCCTTGGAGAGCAACGAGAGGATCACCGTCACCACCAGCGCCCCCAGGGACAGGACCAGGCCGATGGCATCCACTGCCGTGTATCCTATATCCGCCGTTATCTCCTCCCCCTCGCCGATAACGATCTTTTCCCCCATGGCCTCCGATTCCTGGGAGGCTTTGGCGGCGTTGGAGGTGGCGTTGTCCCTGGCGGCGGCCACGCTGCTGGCGGCCCTCCCTCCGAAGGCCAGGTCCGCCATGATGGAAAGGAACTTCTTGGCTACCTTTACGTTCCCCTTGATAATGCTTTTCAGCCCGTCACCCACCTCCACATTGGGAATCCCCTGGCCGAAGTATTGAACCATGTTGGTGGCCACCTGGTTCACTTTGGTTTCATCTGCGGTTTTCACTGTCATGGTAATGTATGAAAACCCAATATTTTCCGGGGATGAGCCGCTGGATCCGTTTTTCAAAATCTCTTTTCCCTGATCGGTCAAATACACGCCCACGGTCAGATAGCTCATGGATGTGTCGCTTATCTTGTTGGCTACGTAAACCGTGGGATAACCGGTGGTGGAGTCCTCACCATCGATCCAGGCCGAATCCCCGCTGGTGGCCACGTCATAAAAGAGCCGATTCAAAATGGCCATTTCCCCCTGGAAAAAATTGAAGAGGGGCGCTCCTCCGGCAGCGGCGTCCTGGAGCGTTTTCATCCAGCCTTCCATCGCCGAGGAGGCGCAAAAATTGGATCCCAGGCCTATGGTGAATTTATGGTCCGCCTGGCCTTTGCTCGATACGTTCTGGATGTTTGTCATTTATCTTCCTCTCCGTTTAAATCTTGGTTGTGCCACCTTGTACCCGACAGGGAATTGGCGGACCTTGCATGTTTTTCTATTCAACGAAATAACCTTCCTTCTCCACCACTATCAGGTATTCGTAAAAATACCCGTCTTCCCCCGTCACAGGGCTTGCCGACTTTCCACCAAGCTGGTTGGTGGCCATATATAGCCGGAAGAGGCCGTGACAGGTGGCCATGGAAAGCTTTTTGAATGTTCCCGAAAAGTTGTCGAAAACCCCCTGGCAGTCTGTGGACCCCTCCAGCTCGATATACATCGAGTTATCCCCCACCGAAGGGATGTCCAGCATGACCGTCAATCCGGGAAAAGCCGTGGGGTTGGTGGGGTCCCCATCGGCGGAGATCACCAGCCCCAGCCCCTGCAGGTCGTCGCTGTTGAGCAAGGTATAATCCGCCCGGTATATCACCTGGTCCAGAGCCTTCACCCCTGGGGGCGCCGGTGGTGTCCCGGTGGGGGGCATCACACCGGTGGAGGGTTCCTGCTGGACCTTCAGATCGTACTGATAGCAGAGCTTTAACGTATATTGCGCATCCGTGAAGTTGTAGAACCGGATGAAACAGGTCATTGTTTTGGACAGAAAGAAGAGTATGGCCAGTACTACCAGGGTGATGGCGGCCACGGCGATGCCCGCTATGGCCAGGGGGCCGAACTCCACGGAAAGGGCCAATTCATCCCCGATAATTTCTCCATCCACCGCCGCCTCTTCCGCAGCTCCTTCCGCCGCGGTGTCTGCCACCGCTTCAGCGTCGGCGGCGCCTTCGGAAGCCGCGGAGAACGCCCGGGTGATAAACTGCTGGACGAAATTCTTGACGGCGGTAAGGATGGCGAAAATCGCCGGCGACAGGGCGGCCCCCGCCACCGCGGGACCCAGCTTTTCAATATATGTGATTATCACGTCCACCGGGCCGCGGTCGGTGACCAGGTATGTGGTGGCCACCCCCGCCTCTTTGAAATCGCTCGTCTCCTCCCCCATGGCCGAGGCGCTGGGATGGAACTGGGTCACCATTGTCCCCTTATCCACCCTGGTGTACGCTATCGGCAGATCAGGATCCAGGAAGTCATACCCCAGAGCGCTCCCTTTCTCCTCCTGGGTCCATGCGGCGTTTCCGTTTTGATGAACATTGGCCGCCACGGCCTGGAGGGCCTGCATGTCACCACTGAAAAAGTCAAAGGTGGCCGATCCTCCCTCCAGGGCGGCCTGGAGATATTCCACGAACTTCTCTGTTTTCGGCGATCCATTGCTGGTCTGGCTTGCCCGGAATGAGACCTTTTTTGCGCTGCTTGTCATAATTCAGCCATCTTTTTAGTAATTGGGAACCCCCGTCCCTGCATGTTAGATATTGGTGGTTGGCGGCCAGAGCCCCAACCACCCCCCGGCTTGACTACACTTTCACGCTTCCATCGGTTAGCACGATCAGATGCTCGTAGTTGTAGCCCTCCGTGGAATCTATCGGCGACGGGGATTTGCCACTGATCTTGTTGGTGGCTATGCGCAACTGGTACTTTCCGGATGTGGCGGAGGAGATGAGACCTGTGTTTTTATCCTTTTGAGCATCCCACACCTTTTGGCAATCCTGATTGTCCACAAGTTCCACAAACAAGGAGTTGTCGCCGGTGTTGGGTATGTTGATCATGACCCTGAACCCAGGAAAATCACCGCTTTTTTTCGCGTTGAGAACATACCCGATACCTTTCAGTTCATTGTTGTTGATGAACTGCAGATCGGAGCGATAGATTACGGTGTCGCTGCTGGTGACCCATGGAGGTGTGGGCGCCGGGCTTATTTTGGTCACGCTGGCGGTCTGTCCCACTTTGGCCGGGGCGATTTGTGGCCCTGTGCTCCCTGTGATGTAGCAGATCCCGAAATCTATGTCCTTCTGGGTGACGTTGAAAAACTTCACGTAGTTGGTCATCTGTTTTTCCAGCAGCGCCAGGATCAGCACAACGGCGATGACCCCCACGGCCACCACCACGCCGATACCATCGAGCATGGTGAAGGAGACATCGGCGAAAATGCCCTCCCCCACTTCAGCCCCGGCCTCGCCAGCCTCATCCGCCGCATCCCCGGCTTCGCTCTCCACCGTATCCTCCGCCTCATCCGGGTCTTCCGTGGTTTCGCCCCCTTTTACTTTGTTATAGATTTTCATTGCCAGGTTTTTCAGGAATTTGGCCGCCGCTTTCACCAAGGGCTTGAGCAGCTTCATCAGCGCCGGGGTGGCTGCGATCCCGGCTATTCCCAGCCCGGCGTAATGGATCGTGGTCAGCATGGTCTGGCTGGTTCCCTGGTTCGTGGTCAAAGTGACATAGGCCACTCCCACCTGCTTGTAATTTGTCGTGGAGCCTGTTCCCTTTTCCAAAGTGTCGGTGTCGTGAATCTGCGCCCCCACACTTAGAAAATGCGTTCCGTTGTCCACATACTTCACCGGCATGCCGGATTTTTCATCAACCCCGTCTATCCATACGGAATCCCCGCTGGTGGCGATGGTTTCATACAGGTTCTGCAGGGCCTGGATATTTCCGCTGAAAAAATCAAAAACCGCGTCTCCCCCCGTCAGTCCGGCGGTCAGATCGTGCAGCAGGTTGTCGTTGTTAGGATCCGCAGTGGAAATGCCGTCTACCGTTCTTAAGTCCAGCTTGTGATCCGAACTTGCATCGCTTGCTTTCGTAGCCATACCCAAACCCTCTCCTTGATGATTAATAACCCTTGCCCCCATGGAGCGTCCACAATCCCGACCAGCATCACCGCCAGTAAGATTATGATGTAGGTAGATAACATTTATCATATCCAGCCGTCAAGAAGAAAAATTAATTAATTTATCTCCGACTGGATAATCTTACATATCACCAGGGGGGCCGGATCAAAGTAGATCAGGCGACGCGATGTTGAGTTACATACAGGGTCCGCATGCCTACAGCAGGGGTGTCTATAATGAAACAGGATTTTCTCTAGCAGATCCCGCGCATTCCGGCTGCTCGAGGAAATAAGGATAGTGGAAGGCGATCAAGCCCCATATGTCACGGCATGCAAAAACAGAGTTGGGACGGGGCGGACCGGACGGGCGCGCGCAAAGCCCCCTCGGGTCATTGATTCCAGGTCACGAAACCGGGGAGAATCTGGTGGCCGAAGCGGCAGACTACCGAATGTTCAGCGAACCCCAGGTGCGCAACCTGCTGGACATGCACTTCAGGATCTCCAGGGAGAACTCCGGGCGCTCCTTCACAAGCTTCAGGAAACGATCCTTGGACAGCTCATAAAGCCTGGCCCCGTCCTTGCCCGCCCGGGCGGTGGCGAATCTTTTGTTCTCTTCTATCAAAGCCATCTCCCCCAGTATCTCCCCCTGGGGAATCATGGCGAATAGCTTCTGGTTATAATACAAATGGATGCTTCCCTTCTGGACGATAAAACATTTGTCACCCCAGTCACCCTGCGCGAATAGCTGCTCCCCCGGTTTCAATTCTTTTTCCGGGGCCATGATCGTGTACATTTTCAGCATGGTACCCTGCCTCCATGAAATAAATCTTAACGGTTACAGGGGTTTTGCGCAATAGATATCTGACTTCTATCAATACACTATTGTTTTTACTGGAGCAGCGTGACGCCCAGCGAATATGGCTCCCGCCGCATGCTTTCCCCCCGGGTGAACGGCCATAAAGTTCTCCTGGGAGTTGGCAAACCGGGGGGAATCTCATATATACTGATCCAACTGAAATTTGACATTCAAAGCGATCGGCGCATCGCGCAGGGGCGATCCTGCGCCTGGTCGGATTATTCAAGGAAAAAGATGGATTACGAAGCTGTGATCGGGCTGGAGACACATGTACAGCTCTCCACCAAAACTAAGATATTCTGCTCCTGCTCCACCACTTTCGGGGCGGAGCCGAACGCCAACACCTGCCCGGTGTGCCTGGGGATGCCCGGCGTGTTGCCCGTGCTCAACCTCGAAGTGCTCAACCGGGCCATCAAGGTGGGGCTGGCGGTGGGGGGCAAAATCGCCGAATGGACCAAGTTCGACCGGAAGAATTATTTCTACCCGGACCTGCCCAAGGGGTACCAGATATCCCAATATGATCTCCCCATCGTCTCTGGCGGCGGGCTGGATATCTTCGCCGACAACGCCCACAAGACTATCGGCCTGACGCGCATCCACATGGAGGAGGACGCGGGCAAGCTTGTGCATGGGGAGAACATGGGGGATCCATCTTCCAGTTATGTGGACCTGAACCGGACAGGCGTGCCTTTGCTGGAGATAGTCTCCGAGCCGGACATCCGCTCCTCGGAAGAGGCGCGGCGATATATGGACAAGCTCAAGACCATCCTGCAGTACCTGGAGGTCTCCGACTGCAACATGGAGGAAGGCTCCCTGCGTTGCGACGCCAACATCTCCATCCGCCCGGTGGGGCAGAAGGAATTCGGCACCCGGGCGGAAATCAAGAATGTAAACTCCTTCCGCTTCCTGCAAAGAGCGATCGACTTCGAGATTCGCCGCCAGACCGAATTGCTGAACGAGGGGGGCACGGTGGTGCAGGAAACCCGCCTGTATGACGAAAAGAACGACAGGACAGTCTCCATGCGCAGCAAGGAGGAGGCCCACGACTATCGATATTTCCCCGATCCGGACCTGGCCCCGATGGTCATAGGAAAAGATTGGGTGGAACGGATCCGCGCCACGTTGCCGGAACTGCCGGATGAAAAGGCCAAGAGGTTTATGGCGGAATATGAATTGCCGGAATACGACGCCCTGGTGCTCTGCTCCACCCGCGCCACAGCGGATTACTTCGAGCAGGCGGCCAGGGGCGCCAAAAGCCCCAAGATCATCTCCAACTGGGTGATGGGGGAGGTGCTGCGTGTGGTGAAGGAAACCGGCGCCGCCCCCGCCGATCTCCCCGTCACCCCGGCCATGCTCTCCAAGATGGTGGGGATGATAGACTCCGGCGCCATCAGCGGCAAAATCGCCAAGACCGTGTTCGAGGAGATGGCCCAAAGTGGCCTGGATCCGGAAAAGATCGTGGAGCAAAAGGGACTGACCCAGATCACCGACACTTCATCCATCGAGGGGGAGGTGGACAAGATCCTGGCGGCCAACCCATCCCAGGTGGCCGATTACAAGGCTGGCAAGGACAAGCTGATCGGGTTCTTCGTGGGGCAGGTGATGCGGGCCACCCGGGGCAAGGCCAGCCCGGACATGGTGAACCAGATACTGAAGGAAAAGCTGAAGTAACCCAAGCCCATGACCGGCGAGACAACACACCCCCTGGCGGCCACCATCCCCGAGGATCCGGAGGGGAGGCTTGTGGGGCGGGTCATCGCCCATCACGGCAAGGTGGTGCGCATCGTTTCTTCCCAGGGAGAGGTGGAATGCAAAAGGCCCCACCGCCAGGAGTGGGTGGTGGGGGATTTGGTCCTGTTCGAAAAGGGGCGGCCTCGCGTCCTTTTGCCCAGAGCCAATCAATTGGCCCGCAAAAGCCCCAGCGGCGGGGAGGATATCCTGGCGACGAATATCGACCTGATGCTCATAGTCACCGCTTGCGGGGACCTTTTCAAGATGCCGCTAATCGACCGGTTTTTGGTGGCCGCCGCCCATTCGGGAGTGGCGCCGGTCATCGCGCTGAACAAAATCGACCTTTCCACCGGCCCCGAGGACATGGAAGCGGTGTCCGAATACGCATCCTTCGGATATCGGGTGATAAACCTCTCCGCCATTTCCGGCCAGGGGATAGACGAGATGGCCGCGGCGCTGGCGGGGAAGCTATCGGTCATGGCCGGCCAGTCCGGCGTGGGGAAAACGTCTATTCTCAACCAGCTTGCGCCAAAGATGAGCCGCAAGACAGGCAAGATGAGCCAGGCCACCGGCAAAGGGCGCCACACCACATCCATGGCGCTGACAGTGCCCCTGCCGGGGGGCGGGGCCTTGATAGACTCGCCGGGCATCCGCCAGTTCGCCCCCACCGGCCTGGCGCCCGAAGACCTGGCGCGGCATTTTCCGGGGATGGAAGAACTGGTGGGAGGATGCAAGTTCCGCGACTGCATGCACGAGACGGAGCCGGAGTGCGCCGTGAAGGAGGCGGTGGAAGATGGAGCGCTCACGGAATCGCGATACGCCAGCTATGTGAAGATCCTCGAATCGGTCCGCGACGGCCGCGAGCAGGAGTGGTGGCGACGGCCGGAGAAGTGATCAGCCGACCCGGCGACGGGGAAGATCGGGCAGGGGAGCCTGCGCCTGGCTCTATTTTCTTATCAGCGACAAGAACTCCTGGCGGGTCCTGGAGTCGGACTTGAAGGAGCCGAGCATGGCCGAGGTGATGGTGGTGGAGTTCTGCTTTTCCACCCCCCGCATGGCCATGCACAGGTGCAGAGCCTCGATCACCACCGCCACTCCCCTCGGTTGCAAAAGCTCCTCCAGCGCATTGGCGACCTGGTTGGTCAGCCGTTCCTGAACCTGCAGCCTGCGGGAATATACTTCCAGAACCCTGGGTATCTTGGAGAGCCCCAGCACCTTTCCATCGGGGAGATACGCCACATGCGCCTTGCCGTAAAAGGGGAGCATGTGATGCTCGCACAGGGAGAACAGGTCGATATCCTTCACGATGATCATGTCGTCGCATTCTTCGGTGAACAACGCGTCGCGAACCACGTCGGCGGCGTTCATGCGATATCCGCTGGTGAGAAAGCGCATGGATCTTTCCATCCGCTCCGGAGTTTTGAGCAGCCCTTCCCTATCCGGGTTTTCACCTATCTGGGTCAGCAGGTTTCTGTATATTTCCTTGAGCATGAAAAAGCCTCCGATAGCGGAATGTGTGGATGGGGGCGCCCCGGGCCAACAGCCCTTGTGGCCGAAGACGGGAGGTTACTCGATCACTTCGCTGATGGGCAACTCGCCATTTACAGCTTGCTTGAAGTGCTTTCCCGCCTTGAAGCGCACCACGGTTCTGGCGGATATTTCCGCCTCTTCGCCGGTTTTCGGGTTACGTCCCATTCTTGGGTTTTTTGTTCTTGTCTGGAACGAGCCGAACCTTCGCAGGATCACTTGCTCGTCCTTGGCCAACGTTCCTTTTATCAGGGAGATAATAGTTTCGATGGCTGTCTCCGCATCCTGTTTAGGAAGGCCTGTGCGCTCGGCGATGCGGTTGATAATATCTATCTTAGTCATTCAAAAACATCCACCTGTGGAAAACCAGTTGATCCCCATCCGGGCAGCGAGTCCCTCTGACCTGCGTCATACCCTTGTAAGGTTTTTATCCTAGCCTTTTTTGCGTTATATTTCAAATAAATATTCGCAAATAAAATTTATTTTCAGCCATGGTTGAAATGAGGCGTCTACCGAAAACCATACATAATCATCCACCCAAAGCCTCGTCTATCCATTCCATGTAGGGAATCGACCCATCGGCTATGGGCGCGGCGATAACCTCCGGAATATCATAGGAATGCAGGCTGACAACTCGCTGGGCCAGGGCGGGGAACTTTCGGGCCGTGGTTTTGGCGATCAAAAGCACCTCCTTTTCATCGCACACCTCCCCCTTCCACATATATATGGAGCGGATGGAGGGAACGATATTCACGCAGGCAGCCAGCTTTTCCGACACCAGGGCCTTGGCGATCATGGCCCCTTCCTCCTGGTCGGGCGCGGTTATATACACAATCCTCTTTTCCATATTCTCCATGACACTCTCCCCATTCATGGCCAGGCGCCGGGTCATTCGATGGAGGAGGCGATCAGGTCGTAATCGGTGGCGCCTGTGATTTCCAGCCGAACAATCTGGCCTGGCCCAGCCTCCACGCCATCCAGAATAACACAGCCATCCACCTCCGGCGCCTGCCAGGGAGCCCGGCCGGTGACCAGGTTTTCCTCCGGATCCAGCCCCTCCACCAATACATCGGTTATTAAACCTGTTTTCGCCAGGGTCAGCTCCGCGGAAATCTCTCTTTGCGCTGTCATCAGCCTTTCCAGCCTCCCCCTGGCCACGGTGGCGGAGGGGCGAGCCTTCAGGCTGGCCGCC
>Ga0224501_10002985_pt1 | contig 13320 bp, 11 predicted proteins | sample SF_Oct11_sed_USG_4_FD_169105 | JGI IMG/M metagenome (GOLD analysis project Ga0224501, IMG submission 169105) | Sediment microbial communities from San Francisco Bay, California, United States - SF_Oct11_sed_USGS_8_1 | ecosystem: Environmental > Aquatic > Marine > Sediment | place: USA... | reverse complement strand
TCAGTTTTCCGGCGCCCGGTGGAAGCGTTCCAGCATTTTGCCCAGCTGTGAGGAGTCTTCGGCGTTGGCGCAGCCCTGCCGGCTGGTGGCGACCTGGCACAGGGTCTCGAACCAGCGTGACTGGCGGCCCACCCTGAACCCGATGGTGTTCACGGTGACCAGGGGGCGCTTGGCGGCGGCCTTTTTCACCGAGTCCAGGGTTTCCCGGGTTTTGCCGCCGTCCTCACCGTCTGAGATCACCAGCAGCACGGGAAAGCGCTGCCCGCTGCGGTAGAGTTGAATGTTGCCCGGATTGTCGAAAAGCCGCAGGGCCTTGACGATGGCCTGGTACATGTTGGTCCCGCCGGCGGTGCGCAGCCCGTCCAGCAGCCCGATCAACCGTTCCCGGTTCTGGCCCTGACCTACCTCCACGAACTGTCCCGCATACTGCCCCGGAATCAGCAGGGGGGTGAGGCGCGTATTGAAGCTCCAGAGCTGGATCCTGGTCCGGGGAGTCATGCCCTTGAGCATCTGTTTCAGGGCCCGGCTGGCCTCGGTCAGGCGGGTTTCACTGCTTCCCGGAGCCTGGCTCATCATGGAGTCCGAGGTGTCCAGCAGCACCAGTACCTCGGGAAACTTCGGGGGCGGCCCGGGCGGAGTCTGGTCGGGCGGTGGTACTTCCAGCCGGGCGGGCTGATTTGGCGGCTCGGGCGGCTGGGGCGGCTGGGGTTTCGCGGGGGGTTCGGGACGCACGAACTGGGTGCCGGTGGTGGAGGTCGTGTTGCCGTCCTCCAGCTGGGCCAGTGCCGTTGAAGCCAGGGGGGTGAATATGAACAGGCCCAGCGCAAACAGCGCATGTCCCACCCGGCTTTTTACTCCGAAGGTCAGCATGCTCATGTCCGGGGCATGCCGCCGCTCTGCTGTCGCAGGGTGGCGGCTTTTTTTGAACAGTGTTTACAGAGGGCTCTACTTAAGCAGCTTTTTCAGTTTTTCCTGGCCGCCTTTCTTGCCCAGGTCCTTTATTTTCTTCTCCAGGTTCTTTTTCGTCGAATCCAGGTCGCCATCGGCGCCTTTCAGGTTCTTCGTAAGTCCGTCCACCTGGCCCTGTATGTCATCCCGGGCGGAATCCACCTGCTGCCTGGCTTCTGCGCGGCGGGCGTCGATTTTTTCCTTCATTTTAGCCCGGGCCCTTTCCTGGGCGGCCTTGACCTTTTCGCCGGCCACATCGCGGAGTCTGTTGGCAAAGGCGTCATCCAGGTCGGTGGTGACATCAAAGCTGGTATCGTCCAGTGGGCCCTTCATGGATGCGCTGAGACTGACGCTTTTCACACCCTGGAAGAAGTTCCGGATTTCCTGCTTCATTCCCGAAGGCTTCTCCTCCTCGGGGAATTCAAACTCAATGTCCTTGGCGTTGAGCGAAAGGCTGGCATCAATGTTTTCATCCTCCAGGCGGATGCGGATGGTGACATCGGCGTTGTTGCTCTTGAAGGCTGCGGGCATGCCTCCCCCCTTACCCGAGCCCCGCAGCCTCACCCGGCCCAGGGGCATACCCTGGCCGCTGATGGTGACCTCGTCCAGGGGAACATCGCGGTGATCCAGCAGCCCCTCCAGCTTCCAGGCCTTGGGCGTGCCATCACGCTTGATATCGGCCTTGATCAGGGTGGGCTTGCCATACACCCGGGGGCTGGAGGTAATGCCCTGCACGTCCGATTCGAAACTGAATTCCCTGGCGCCGGTCTCGTTCAGCAATGATCCGCTGAAGGCGGCGTTGCGCACCAGAAAAGCCGGTGGGACTTCCCTGGTCACCGGGTACTCGAAGATACGGCCCGCACCCCTCACGGGACGGGTTTCAGGCTCCTTGTTGGAGATGACCTCGCGGCCCTTGGCGATATAGCCCATCACCTGATCGAAGCGGGAGATAATCGCCCGGCCGAATATCATCCGCCCCACCTGGCGCCGGTCCATGCCGCCAATGTTCATCAGGGTGCGGGCATCGGCCAGGTCCTGCTTGCGCAGTTCCTCGGCCTTGGCGAAGGCGTCTTTTAATTCCTTGTAATCGCTGGAGCCCTGTTTTTGCAGGCCGCTGGTTTCATCCTTGGCCGTCTTGAGCTCCTTGGTGAGTGTTTGCAGGGTCTTCAGTCCTTCCTTGGCCTCCTTCACATCCTTGAAGTTGGTGCCTTTCACCTTGGCGGTATCCTCCCGGATCTTGGCGATCCGTTCCTTCAGCTGGGCCTTGTCCACCTGCTCCTTAAAGGCGGCCTTGCGCTCCTTGGCCATGGTGGAGGCTTCATCGTAGGCCTTGACGGACTTGGGATCACCGGCCAGCAGATCCTCCGAAACACCGGACTCCGCCGCTATGTTCTCGGCGTTGAAGTTGGGAAGCTTTTTCCCGGCCTGGCGGGTCTTGTCGCGCCATTTATCGGCGGTGCTGCGGCTGTCGGCGGGGTCTTTTTTTGCATCGCCTGCTGCTCCGGCTGCTCCGCCTTTGCCGCTAGCTTCTCCGGGCGCGGCCTCATCCTCCACCGGTTCCGGCGGAGCGGCGTCAGGGGCCAGGGCCAGGTTTTTCATGCTCAGATCCCGCACCACCACCTTGCCGGCAAAGATCTGGATGCCCTCCACCTGGAAGTTGGCATTGCCGCCGGCGGCCAGGGCGGGGCCGCCCTTGTCCTTGCCGGCAATATGCAGGCTGTCCAGGCTGGCCTTGCTGTCCGTGAGGGAAAAACTCATGCCGTCCAGCGTTACCTTGGTGCGGAACAGCCTTGTCAGTGCCATTTCCGCCAGGCTTTCGATGGTGCCGCTGGCACCAAGCCAGGCCACCGCTCCAAACAGGGCGGCAAATATCAGAATTACAATGAGCGCGGATTTTCTAATCATCACCAGAACCGGTATTGGCTTGCGGTTTTATACCAGCCATAGAGTTTTGAACCTGTGACCAGTTGGACAATTTTCAGTTTCTCGAAAGTGGGCAGCAGCCGGACCCGGAATTGCACCACCCCGACCCTAGTCAGAATAAACAGGGGCAGCGCCATGATCAGCCAGGCCAGCAGTGAACCCATTACCAGGGTGTTGTTGAACCGGGTCAGCATCCAGAACGGGTTGTTGTACAAAGTGGTGTACAGCCCCTGGAATCCCTGATTGGTAAGCGCCCAGGCCCCCAGTGCGTCCAGCGGGGCATCCAGCAGCCAGGAGATGACCGAGGCCAGCAGGCCCCCGGCGATACCCATGGAAAGGTTGATGTTGAACAGCAGCAGCAGAAACACCAGCACCAGCGACTGCAACGGCCATCCGGGTGTCAGCCCGACGGCGAAACCCACCGTGAACCCGGCGGCTATCTGATTGGGGGTGGCGGCGTCCTTCAGCACCTTTATGAAGGTGCCCACGATCTTCAGCCAGATCATAGCCTCTTACCTTAAAGTTTTCTTTATGCCGGATTGTCCGGCACTTCCTTAAACCGGTGCCCGAGAAGCCGCAAGGAGGGTATTTTAGCTCATCCCGGCTGCGGTCGCCCTGGGTCCGGTTTATCGTTAATACCGGCTGTCTCGGCCTGTGTTTTGTTTGCCGTGCCTTCTTTCTCACAAAACAGGTTCGGTTTGTCAAACCTGTCTGGCCAGACTGCGCCTAGAGCCAGGGCAGTCCGGCGCTGCGCCTTTTTTCAAAGGCTTCAATTTCCTCCAGGTGCTGCAGGGTCCGTCCGATGTCGTCCAGACCGTTCAGGAGGCGGTGTTTGGAATCTTCACTGATGCTGAACCGGGCGAAAAACCCGTCCTCGGAGCTGATGGCCTGTTCCTGGAGGTCCACCCTGAGGGTCAGCCCCGGCTGATCCCGGAGCAGTTTCATCAGCGCCGTCAGGTCTTCCGCGGATACAACCGCCGGCAGAAGACCGTTCTTGATGGAGTTGTTGTAGAAAATATCGGCGAAGCTGGTGGAAATGATGCAGCGCAGCCCGAAGTCGGTCAGCGCCCAGGGGGCGTGTTCGCGGCTGGAGCCGCAGCCGAAGTTGTCGCCGGCTACCAGGATCCGCACGCCCTGGTTTTCCTCGCGGTTCAGGGGAAAATCGGGGTTGGGCGTCCGGCCGTCGCCGTTGATGAAGCGCCAGTCATTGAACAGGTGCTTGCCAAACCCGGTGCGCTCGATGCTCTTGAGGAACTGCTTGGGTATGATGGCGTCGGTATCTATGTTGACCCGTTCCAGCAGCGCCGCCCGGGCGGTGAGGGTGGTAAATGGTTCCATGGTCGCCGATTGGTTCTCCCGGGGAGGTTGTTTTTCCTTGTTTATAGTCCGGCCACTGTGTTTTTCCCAGATTAAACCCTCTTGCCTTATTATGTACAGAGCTAATTGGGGGGCCTTTCCACCCGGCAGGTTTTATTTGAATTTCGTTTTCAGGACAGGCAATTACGGGTTTGTGGCAGAAATTTCTTTTTGTGAAACGACGTTTACTGGTTATTATCAGAACTTCGGCACTACAACACTGAGGCCAAGGATTTTACTAACCCGGAACCAGCAGGAGGTGAAATGAACATCATCAGGCCCGGAAACACCGGTATTATCAACTTTGCTGCAAATAGCTCAGCTGCTATCAAATCCGCTCCTATCAACCTGATCGGAGCGGCCATTATCATGATCCTGGCGGCGCTGGCGCTGACCTCATGCGCCTCTCCCAGGGTTCAGATGGATGTGCTGATACCGGCCGAGTCGGTGGAAGCCTCGCAGGAACGGCAGATTGCGGTGCTGCCCTTCATCAATGAAAAAACACAGAAGGAGATGGAGTTCAGCGCATTTGAATCCATGCTCACCAGCATCAGGGTGGACGGCCAGGCGTATTTCAAGGTCATCACCCGCTCACAGCTGGACAAGATCATCAGTGAGCTGGAACTGGGGCAGTCGGGACTGATAGACGAGAAGCAGGCCGCCCAGGTGGGTAAAATGGCCGGCGTCAGCGCCGTATATGTGGGGGCCATCACCAATGACGGAACGCCGGTCACCAATGATTCCCTGTCCCAAAGGGAGGACTGCCGGAATGTACCGGCCGGGAAAAACAAGACCAGGCGGGAATGCAAGCAGGTGCCTCAATACTGCAAGGAGGCGGTTTCCAGCTTTTCCTTCATCCCCAAGCTCATCAAGGTGGAGACGGCCCAGATCCTGTTTTCCGAGGAGTTCAAGGGCAGACGCTCCGACAAGAAGTGCATTGATAAAACAAATCTCCAGACCATGAGGATAGACGAGGCCTCCCTGATATCTGCCTCGCGGGAGGAGGCGATCAGCAAGATGCGGGTCAAGATCGCCCCCTACAAGATGACGGTGAATATCCCCCTGATGGATGATGAAGAGGGAATCGGCAGCAAGCAGAACGTGAAAAAGCTGGAATCCGCCCTGGAGTTCTTCAAGGCCAAGCGGAGCGACCGGGCCTGCTCCATTCTGGAAGACCTGGTCAAGAAGGAAAAAAATTCACCCTCCATTCTGTACAACATGGGAGTCTGCCAGGAGGTGAAGGGGGATTATGACGGAGCGCTGGATTATTACAAAAAGGCCGACAAGCAGACCAGCAAGCCCGAGGACGCCATCGGCCAGGGCATCAAGCGCATCGAAACCCGCAAGGAGGAAAGCGAGCGGCTGAAAAAGCAGATGGGCTGAGCCGGCTTTTTGCCGGGCGGCTCTTCAGGCGTCCCCCCGCACCCGCCCCCCCCGGCCGGCGCAGTGCCGGGCCAGTGCGGCGGTGTGCCGGGGCGTGACCCCGCAGCAGCCCCCCAGGATGGCCACCCCCATCCCCGCCAGGGGCAGCATGGCCTGGGCGAATTCCTCCGGGCTCATTTCCCCCGCGCCGGGATTTTGCGTGGCAGGATCGCTCCGGGCCGCCGGGCCGGCTATTCCGGGCATAACCGAGATCACCGGGCTGAGGCCCATGAGCGTGGGGGCCATCTCCAGGGCCGCCGCCGGACCAGTCGAACAGCCCAGTCCCAGGGCCCCGGCGCCCGCCTCCATCAGTCTCGCGCCCGCAACTTCCAGGCTGAACCCGTCCGCGGTCATCCCCCTCTCATCAAAGCTCAGCTGGGCCAGCACCAGAGCGTCACTGGATGACTGCGCCATCCCCAGGACCAGCAGGGCCTCCTCCAGGTGATCGAAATGATGCAGGAGGAAAAAAGTCACCTCCATGTCCGACAGGTACACCATCTGTTCGCCGTAGGCCCGTTCCCTTTCGGGCCGGGTGGCCGGCCCCCGGGGGTCTATCTGGCCCAGGGTGCCCATCAGCAGCCCCTTTCCCAGGGTGGCCCCGCGCACACAGGCTGCGGCCCCGGCGTTGATGGCCTCGCAGCGCTCCCTGAGGGAAAACGGCTCCAGGAGCACCGGGTTGGCTGCGGCGGTGTTGGTGCGCAGCAGGGTGGCCCCGGCCTGCACGAACTCCCCGTGAACCGCAGTTACGGCGTCCGGGTCAACCAGATTGAGGCCTTCCGGCGGTTCAGGGGCCAGCGGGTGCAGTTCACGCAGCCGCCCCGAGGGTGATCCGTCGGCGATCACCGGCAGCGATTTCAGCAGGTTGGGATCAATCATGGCGCCCTGTCGAAGCAAAAAAAACCGCCGTCAATGTGCTATTTTCCGGCTTTTTTGATAGTATGCCTTCAATTCGAATCTTTTCAGGCAGGTTATTTTAACGGATTTTCCACGGTATCGTAAAAAGATGTCGGAAGAACAGTATCACGAATCGCCGCCCCGGGGGGTGTATATCCAGACCTTCGGTTGCCAGATGAACGAATATGATTCGGCAAAGATCATCGAGCAGCTGCGGGGGCAGAACTATGTGCCGGTGGATTCACCCGATAATGCGGACCTGATCCTGGTCAACACCTGCTCGGTGCGGGAAAAGGCCGAGCACAAGGTGTACAGCCTGCTGGGCTCGTTGAGCGGACTCAAGAACTCCCGTCCCGGCACCATCATCGGCGTGGGGGGCTGCGTGGCCCAGCAGCGCGGTGAGGAGATATTGCAGCGGGCCCCCGTGGTGGACCTGGTTTTCGGCACGGACAGCATATTCCAGCTTCCGGACCTGCTGGGAAAGGTGCGTGGCGGGCAGCGTGTTTCCAGCACCGAGCAGCCCAAAAACCCCCCCCGGGTGGAAAACTTCATCCCGGATTTCGGGGCGCTGGCGGGGGCCGCCGCTCCGGGCGCCGGCCCGCAGGTCCCCGTGAAGGCCCATCTGGCCATCACCAAGGGATGCAACAATTTCTGTACTTTCTGCGTTGTTCCTTATACGAGAGGGCGTGAAGTTAGCCGGGAGCCTGAGAACATTATCCAGGAGGCGCGACAAATGGCCCGGGCGGGAACCAGGGAAATCACCCTGCTGGGACAGAACGTGAACTCCTACCGGGCCGGCGGGATGGACTTCGTGGGGCTGCTGGAACGGCTCAATGAACTGGATGGCCTGCACCGGATACGGTATACTTCCCCCCACCCCAAGGATTTCACGGATGAACTGGCGCGGGCCCATCAAAGGCTGTCCCGGCTCTGCGAGCATGTGCATCTGCCTTTCCAGGCCGGCTCTGACAGGATACTCAAGGCCATGAAACGCCGCCATACCAGGGGGGAATATCTGGACAAGGTGGACCGAATGAGGGCCCTGGTGCCGGAAATGTCCTTTTCCACCGATATCATCGTGGGTTTTCCCGGTGAAACCGAGGAGGATTTCCAGGCGACCCTTGAAGTTATGCGCGCGGTGCGGTTCGATCAGGTATATGCGTTCAAGTATTCGCCCCGCACCAACACTCCCGCGGCGGAGTACCCCGGCCAGGTGCCGGAACAGGAACGTGCCGAAAGACTGGCCCGCCTGTTTGAGCTCTACGAGCAGATTGCCCTGGAGCGGAACACCGAGCAGATCGGCCGGCAGGTGGAAGTGCTGGTGGAAGGCCCGCATCCCCGGGGGGGCGGGGCCCTGAGCGGCCGCACCAGGGGCAACAGAACCGTGAAGGTGCAAATGGACAGGGGGCGGCTCGGGACCGCATCGGGCCCGGAGAAAGAATCCGGCAGGGAAGACTATCCCCGACCGGGTGATCTGCTGCCCACAATAATCACGGGGGCACGCAAATTCTCTCTGGTGGGAGACGGAGTAATGACGTGACTGAAAAAGAATTCACACAAATGAAGGTGCACCGGCTGGTTCTGGACCCCAACTCCAACTCGCCCATTGTGATTTTGCAGGACGAGGCCACCGGGGTGCTGCTGCCCATCTGGATTGGAATATTCGAGGCCCATTCCATTGCCATGAAGATGGAAGGCATTGAGGCCCCCCGCCCCCTGACCCACGACCTGTTCAGCAATACCATCGAAACCCTCAACGGGGTGGTGGAAAGGGTGGAGGTGGTGGACCTGGTGGACAATACCTATTTCGCCCGGATCCACCTGCTGCTAAAGGATGAGCTGTATCTGCTGGATTCACGTCCCAGCGATGCCATCGCGCTGGCCCTGCGGCTCACCTCGCCCATATTCGTGGCCAATCATGTGCTGGAGCATTCCAAGATAGATCCGGAGGACTTCAAGATTTCCGGCGAGGAGGAAGGGGAGGAAGGTGCCGAGTCGGCATCCGGCGAGTCCTCGGGCGAGGGGGACGAGGACGAGTACATGCGCATCCTCAAGAACTTCAATCCCAATCCCGACAAGGACAAGTACAACTGAGTCTCCCGGGAGCCCCCGATAGTCCCCCGGGGCGCCAGCGGCACTTGCGGCGCCAGCGGCCGGCTGGCATCTCCGGTCGCCACCTTCTGCCGGCATCTTCTGCCGGGGGCGTTTCAGCGCTCGCTTTCCAGCAGTATCTTCTCCAGCTCTCCGGAGGCCCAGGCGATGGCTTCCGCAGTGCTGCGTCCCCCCCTGACCACCTTGGCCACCATGTTGGGTATCACCGAGCGCGAGGCGATGCGGGCGGCGATGGCCGGCGGCGCGGGCGCGCCGGGTACCATGAACACCTCGTCGCCTCTCAGGGGATAGTTGTACAGGCTTCCCCGGGGGGGCGATATGTCTGCCCAGGCTTCCCGCGCCGCGAAAAAAGGCTGCGAGGGCAGGTCAATTCCCTCCGAGGCTGCCTGGAGCTGATCCTGCTGTTCGTGCTTCAGCAGGTGCAGCAGGAGGTCCCGGCTGGCCTGTTTGCTGCGGGAAAACTTCCAGATGCCCCAGCCCCGGGGGCGCGTGGCCCGGAATCTTCCCTGGGGCCCGCGAATCATATCGTGGTGCCAAAGCTGGGCGGCCACTGCGGACTTGTTCCGGCGGGCCAGGCTCCAGGCATTGGGGGAGTTGATAATGGCCGAGCCGGTTCCCGACAGCAGCCAGCGGTTGTTGTCGGCATTGTCCCAGCCGAATATCTGGCCGGGCATGAATGCGGACAGGTGCTTCATGTATTCCAGCACCTGGCGGGTTCCCGCCGAGTCGATCATGATATCGCCCCTGGGGCCCACCGGCTGGGAGCCGAAGGCCATGAACAGCGGGGCCAGCCAGTTCTGGGAGTCGGAGGTGGCGGCGATGGGGTTGGCGATGGAATGCCCGGCCTTGTGCAGCCGCCCGGCGTACCGGAGCAGGTTCTCGTGGTTCCATTCCGCCACCAGCTTGCGGTCCCGGGTCTTTTCCGGGGGAAACACCTGCTGCAGGTCTATTCCGGCGAACTCCCTGAAGTAGTCGAGACGTGACACCATGGGAAAGCCCTGGTTTCCTCCGGTGGGGGCGGGCAGGGCTCTCCAGACCTTGTTTATGCGGAAGCAGTATTCCACGTCGGGGCTGAACTCCCCGTACTTTCCCGCCAGGAACGCCGCCTCGTTGTCCAGAGACTCCAGGGAGTGTTCATACAGGGCGGTCTCCCAGGTGGGCAGGGAGATGATATCGAACCCGATGCCTGCCCTTTGCTGGGCGCTGATGGCCTGAATCTCGCGGCTGCCCAGGGACGACACCAGGTGGATGTTGACATCCACCCCGTTCCTGCGGCCCCAGGCCCGGGCCAGCCTTTGCAGCAGGGAATTGGCCGCGGGGGACCAGTGCTCCCAGGTGGTGATCACCAGCCGGCCCGCCGAGTGCGAGGTATGCACGAATGGCCCGCCGGACAAAACTGCGCCCGCCGCCCCGACCTTGAAAAACAGCCTGGCGGCACCCTTGAAAAGGTTTGCGATGGCTTCCCGGCGGGAAATACGAGTCCCCATTTTATTTCGCTCAGTCTGAAATTTCCTGCTTTGCCTCGCGTCGCATAAGGGACGCCACGGCGTCCCGGGGAGACATTCCCTTGAACAGCACGGCAAAAACGGCCTCGCTGATGGGCAGTTCGACCTGCTCGCGGCGGGACAGCGCCACGGCGGCCTGCACGGTGTACTGGCCCTCCACCACCATGCCAACCTTTTCCAGGGCCTGCTGGGGCGAAAGCCCCTGGCCCACCAGGGAGCCGAAGCGCCAGTTGCGGCTGTGCTGGCTCATGCAGGTCACCACCAGGTCGCCCATTCCGGTCAGCCCGTTGAATGTTTCCGCCTTGGCTCCCATCACCGTACCCAGCCGGATGATCTCGGTCAGGCCGCGGGTGATCAGGGCGGCCTTGGCGTTGTCGCCGTGACCCAGCCCGTCGGATATTCCGCAGGCGATGGCAATCACGTTTTTCAGTGCTCCGCCCAGTTCCACCCCGATGATGTCGGTGTTGCTGTACACCCGGAAGAAGGGGGTCATGAACATTTCCTGCACCACCTGGGCGGTGCGGGGGTCGTCCGAGGCGGCGGTGATGGCCGTGGGCATGTTCAGGCTCACCTCCTCGGCGTGGCTGGGGCCGGACAGCACGGCCAGCTGGCCCCGGCTTTCCGGGCCCAGTTCCTCGGCGGCCACGTCCGTCATCAGCTTCAGGCTCCCGTTCTCGATGCCCTTGGAGCAGATCACGAAGAGCCGTCCGGTGTATCCGGCCTGGACCACCATGCGGGCCGTATCCCTGAGGTGCGCCGCCGGAACCACGCAGATGATGGCGCCGCCGTTTTCCGGCCCGCCGGCGGGGGTGTCCCGCAGGGCCTCCTCGATGCTGCCGGTCACCTCCAGTCCCGGGGGGAGCTCAAAGCGGGGCAGCTTGGGATGGCTGCGGGTGTTCATGAGGGTTTCCACCACCTGGGGGGAGTATTCCCACACCCGGACCCCGTACCCCTTGTCGAAAAGCAGCTTGGCCAGGGTGATTCCCCAGGTGCCCGCCGACAGCACGGTTATCTGCCGGCGCTGCACCGGGCTTCCGCTTGTTTCGTTCGTGTTCAATTTATTTCGGCTCCTATGACTGCTTCCCGGCACCCGAGCCGGCACCCAGGGGGGGCAGTTTGACCGGCCTGAGGTTCTTCTTCAGCCTCCGGTAGGCGGGCAGTCCGTTTTCATATGGCGGATAGTCCTCGCCCTGGATCAGGGGCAGGCAGTACTCCCGGAATTTATCGGTAATGTGGAAGCCATCCCCGCTGATGAATTCCCGCGGCATTTTCTTTTCCTTGTTGGCGATGTTCCCGGCGTCTGTAAACCCCAGGCTCCAGCGGTAGGGCGACGAGCTTTCGCGCACGATTGTAACCATGACCCCGCTGTGTCCCTCGGCCGCCAGGGCAACCGCCCGGGCACCGCAGGCCATGGCCTGTTCCACGTCCACCGCCGAGGAGACGTGCCGCCCGGAACGCTGGCAATAGTCCAGCACGGCGGAATGGGTCTTCAGCCCCAGATCCTTCTTGATAAGCTCGGAGATATACTGCCCCGCGCCGCCCAGCTGGGCGTGGCCGAAGGAGTCGGTGGTCTCGCTTTCGGTGAGGAACTTCCCCCGGGTGTCCATGGTGCCCTCGGAAACCGTAATGGCGCAATAGCCCAGCTGCCCCACTGTTTCCTCCACCCGGGCCAGGAAATTCTGCTTTTCAAAGGCCACCTCGGGCAGGAGGATCAGGTGCGGACCGTCCTGGTCGGTCCGCCGGCCCAGACCGGTGGACGCGGCCAGCCAGCCGGCGTGCCGCCCCATGGTCTCCAGAATGAATACCTTGGTGGAATCCCTGAACATGGAGGAAACATCCAGGGAGCCTTCCATCATGGAGACGGTGTTGTACTTGGCGGCCGAGGCGAACCCCAGGCTGTTGTCCGTGATGGGCAGATCGTTATCGATGGTCTTGGGGATGCCCACTACCTGTAAGGGGGAGCCCTCCTGCCGGGCAAAGCGGGAGAGCTTGTCCACGGTGTCCATGGAGTCGTTGCCGCCATCGTAGAAAAAATAGCCGATGTTATGGGCCTCGCACACCTGAAGTATCCGCTCGAACTGGGCCCGGTCCTTCTCCATGTCCTTGAGTTTCTTGCGGCAGGAGCCGAACGCGCCGGCGGGGGTGTGGCGCAGGGCCTCCAGGTCTGCCGGGTTTTCCCGGGAAAGATCGATAAGGTTTTCCTCCAGCACTCCGTTGATGCCATCCAGGCCGGCCAGAACATCCCCGATGAAATCGGCCGCCATGGCCGCCTTGATGCAGCCATAGGCCGAGGCGTTGATTACCGATGTCACTCCGCCGGACTGGGCGTATACGGCGTTGGGTTTTGCCATGGGGGTATTCCTCCTTCTCTGGCCATATGGTGTCTGGTGGCGATTTCCCGATAGGGGTCCCTGCCTTGAAATACCATCATGAACCCGAGGCATCCGCAAGGTCCGGGCCGGTAATCCATAATCATTTGCCGTGGTGAGTGCTGAAATCAGTGCCGGGGGCTGATGAGTTCATGGATTATGGGAGGTTTTGATATTTCGAGATCTTTTTAAAAAGAACAACAAGGGAGCCCCGCCCCCTTTTACCCCCGGTGGGAGCCCTGGTCTCCGGCACCTGACTAACAATCCATGGCATGGTTTATGTCTTTGATAATATAAGACTGCTCGAATATGGCACTTTCGTTAAGCTACCCTCATCCCCCGCCTTCTCCCACAAGCGGGAGAAGGAGCCTGCGATGCTTTTGGCGTTTCCCCTCGCCCATTTATGGGAGAGGGGTGCCCCGTGTGCGTAGTTAAAAAAACACGGGGCGGGGTGAGGGGCCGCCGGAGACTCACATGCCATCAATGCGGGGGTTTCAGTTTGAGAATATGCGGGTTCAGGGCTTGCGGGGCCGGCTGAGCCGGTAGAGCATGATGGCCGCCGCCGTGGCCACATTCAGGCTGCCCCCGCCGCCAAGGGGTATGCTGATCAGGTAGTCGCACTGGCTGCGCACAAGGGGGCGCAGGCCCCGGCCCTCGTTGCCCAGCACCAGCACCAGGGGCTGGTCGTGCTCAAAATCGTCCAGGGGCGTTCCCTGCTCCACCACCGAACCGGCAACCCAGAAGCCCTTGCGCCGGGCCTGGTCCAGGAACCGGGCCAGATTGGCCGCCTC
>Ga0224501_10002984_pt1 | contig 13327 bp, 10 predicted proteins | sample SF_Oct11_sed_USG_4_FD_169105 | JGI IMG/M metagenome (GOLD analysis project Ga0224501, IMG submission 169105) | Sediment microbial communities from San Francisco Bay, California, United States - SF_Oct11_sed_USGS_8_1 | ecosystem: Environmental > Aquatic > Marine > Sediment | place: USA... | reverse complement strand
GAATCGCTCGTTAAAGAATTTGAAGATAATGGATTCAAGATAGAAAATGTTTACTCGGATGTTGCCGGCAAAGCATTTGATCCGAATTCACCGGAAATTGCAGTTGTCGCTAAAAAATCGTGATACATTGGATTTGGTTGGTTGGGGTAAAGTTTTATCCAACCAACCAATGTGCACACGCATCGGTTGTGAAAAAACATGGAAGGTCAGTCTAATGTGTGGCTAGAACAAAAAGGGGAATATGGCTTCTTGACTGCGTTTCGAGCTATACTTTAGGAAGAGTCTCCAGGACCTTGGCGAGAGGTTTGGTTCCGAGGTAAATGTTCGGCACGGGAAGGTCGCGGAAGCCCACTACCGTGATGCCTGTCGTGTCAACCTTGAAGGCCTTTTTTTCTTCCTCGGCGATGATTTCGGTTATTTTCTTCGCCAATCGATCTTTTGCGTCTTGGGGCAAAGCTGGACCGCTTATCTCAACTATCGGCATGTTATCTCCAATCCTTTTCTGTTGATCAGGGGCATATGCCCTTTAGGAAGTAGTGTCGAATCGAGGGAAAAGGTTTGCGGGTTGTTATGGAGAAGTTTAGCATTGACCAAAAAATCGAATTCTAATCCAAACCCAAACAACTTCGCTCTTTTAATCACTCTTACTCTCTCATACTCACACACATACTCAGCGCGCGCATTATCGATTTTTTGGTCGGTTTGGTTTAGGTAAGATTCTATCCACCATCAAAATGATATTGTCTTCTTTTTTTTAGCAAAAGATAACTCTAGAGTAGAGTCCCCTTATAGTGAACAGAAGCAGGACAGCCTAGACATCTATTGTCTAAGTAAAGATTGCAATTACCACAGTTCTTCTCGCATGGAGTGATTTTCTTTTTCTCTGGGTGGAAGTTTATGGGCACGACAAAATTCCGAATAGGAGTTAGTATGACGTTGAATTCCATATCTTTTACAAGCGGATTCGATCTAATATGGGAATCTGCGCAAGAAATTATAGACCTTATATTTTCGCCTATTAACAGAACAGTTAGATTATATCTTCCAGAGGTCAAAAAACTGTTAAGGTAAAAAGGGCACTCATCTAGAGAACCTAGAAGATGTTCGACATCACTAGTAACTATATCAATTTTCGCAAGAAATAATTGGGCTTTTTTAACGTCCATTCCGATAAAATGTGTCAACGTGCCCGTCTTCTTTAGTTTATATATTCTTGAACTCACCGCGGGCTGCGATATTCCAAGGCGTTTTGCGAGGTCGATTTGTGGGATCTCGGGATCTTGAGATAACAGTTTTAAGAGCTTTCTATCGACATCGTCTATCTTTACCAAGTTCTCACTGCACAAAGATAGGACATACGTACTATATAATAATTAAGAAATGCTTATATTCAATAAGAATTTCTAGTCTCATGGTTATATTATACAAACAGAATGTTTATTAATTATTGCAGAGTGATATTGTTACACAATTTTAGAGGGAGAGAAGGGGAGGAACATGAAAAATAGACTGTCTAGTGTAAAGGTTATAGTATTTTTGGCGATATCGCTTTTACTAATAAGTGGGATTTTGTTAAACTTAAAACCTGTTTTGGGGAAAGACCAATTGTTAGGTGCCATTTGGACAACAGACCCTCGTGGAGAACAGGTTAACGGAAACTTGTACTCCAACCCGAGAGACGTTTACTTGGTTGGAGGGCCACATAAAGCAGGAGCTTTGGACTTCGCACAGGGGTGGTATTGCTTCCAGGTAACTGACCCCTCCGGCAACTTGCTTAGCACGGATGGTGATGAGGACAGGAGGTTTTTCGTCAATAGTGAAGGTCGCATTACGCAGGCTGTGAATCATCGTTTAAAGATTGTGAATGGCAAAGGAATAGTACAGCTTTGGCCGTTCCAATACTCACCCAAAAATGGCGGTGAGTACAAGGTTTGGGTGACAAGCGAAACCAGTTACAATATTTTCGGTTTCATTCCTTCACTGTGTAAAACAGACAACTTCAAGGTCGGTAAATGGACGAATGACGTTGTAAAATATTTTGAGCTTTGGGTCACTGATGGAGTATCTGGATTATCAGAAGTAGAGTTTTATGTTAACTACAGAGTTGATCCCGATGGACCGGGTCCTCTCCCGCCAGGTCCATGGACAAGCGGGCAACTAACGTGGGTTCCCAATCCTGACCCAGAAAGCCCACTTGACGTCTTCCAATACGATACAACGTTTACCATCGGCTCCTACATCTATTGGCAGTTCACCTTTTCGAATGCAGTCGGTTTGATGCCTGAAATACATGGACCAGAGCTGATAACTGGCGAGATGACGAACAAAGAATTTCTGTTTCGAATTAATGGTCACCACTATAACAGTCGACCGACGGAAGATGTCAAGGTACCCGTCGAAGGTTCGCACATTGTGCTCTCAAATGGCACACACACGGTTGATACCTATACAGACGAAGATGGGTATTACGAGTTCATAGCAGTAGTGCCTGAGGTTTCACAGACTCCTTGGGATTACAAAGTATCCTTGATAGGGAATAGTCTGGAGATCCTAGCTTGGTTTGAGCATCAAGCCGATAGTGCCGTTGACGAGACTTTTGACTTCTACGACTTCGCGGCCTACATGTCCAACCTCGAAATGGTGACCTATCCAGAAATACCAACGTTCCACATTGTATGGACGCCTTCGAATGAAGGCGAAGGGCTGTACAAACTAAGTTCTACGAATCCCGGTTCATTCCACTTTAATATAGAGAGTTGTGGAGCCCCCGGATCACCTGTGTTCATCGAGATTTTTCTGCCGCCTTTTGGAGCAAATGATGAACTTGATTCGCCCAACTTCTTCTTCCACCATCAATACATAGGAGGCACCTATGTTCTTGACCTACATGTTTACGATGCTGAGTCGGACGCGGACATCACTGCAGACTTCACGTTCGTCGAGTCTGGCGAGAAGAATGCCACCATCTCGGGCGTTATGCCAGATTCTGGAGAAATCATACTGTCGTTGCACCTCGACTATCAAATAGAAGGTTCACTCACACAAACTGATATTGACAAGTTCGACTCTTTTGAATACATAATCACCGTCTTAACCCACGGCTCCATTAGAGGAGTACGTTTTGAAATGAACCCTGGTTAGGATACTGAAAAAATATATTTAAGTCCACCAAATTCAATAAGTACAATATATACGACCTGCATTGTTGTTACTGAGCAAGATTATTGAGTGACAAGCATATGCCGTTAGATCTTACCCCAGAGAAACTGCTGGAAAGAGCAAAGGATCAGGAAAAAAAATATGGATGGCTCTATGCTGTTTGGTCTTATGAGCAAGCCCTACATTCTGCAGCGGAGACCAGTTCATTTGCAGCAGAAATCTGGCAACGAATGGGCTTTTGTTATGAACGAGCGTCCAGACAGACTGAAGATCTGGAAGAATTTGCCAAGCTCAGACGTCATGCGGTCGAAGCGTACCGGGAAGCTGCCAAACTATTTGAAAAGATAGATGACATGACGAATGATGGAAAAAATGCGCAATGCAATGCTCTTGCTGAATATGTGGGTTCTTGGTTGGCGTCTACGCCGTCAGAAAAGGCAAAGATGCTTGATGGATGCCGCAAATTCGGAGCCGAAGCGTTACAAGCGTTTCAAACGGCAGGAGACGAGCTGAATTACGGGAAGACGTGCAACCTCATGTTGCTATGTCTCTTCGAGCGCCTATATGTTGCGCCGACCCATGAGGAAAAGCGAGTTATCGCTCAAGAGGGAATGCAGCTAAGTAACGAGACTATTTCGATTCTGTCGAAGCTCGACGACAAGAGCGAACTCCTTCAGGCCTATTCAATAGCGAGCCTTCAAAACTGGTACGTCGCGGACATTGTGAGTGAACGGGAAGAAAATAGGAAGGAGCTGGCAGACCTAAGCGTGAGTTACTCGGACAAAGCGGTGGCCCTGTCTGGAGAGACGGACGACCCCTATGATATTGCGCTGTCCCGTTGGGCAGCGGCTTTGTGCGCCCTTGCATTCACTGAGGACATAACGACCGCGCTGGAGTATGCCAAAGAAATGTTGCAACAAGGGGTTGTCGTAAACGATAATTACCTAAGAGGGGTCGCGTCTTACATCTTAGCGTACGCCTCAGATTGGATGGTTCCCAAAGAAGCGAATCCAGATAAAAAGAAGGAACGATGCGAGGAGACCATTAAATACGCCGAAGACGCCGAGCGCTATCTTGCGCGTGTCGCTCAGGATTCCATAATTGCAGAAACCTTTCTGTTCTATGGTCAAAGCTGCTCGTCTCTTGCCTATGAATCGGCCAGCTCATCACAGAAACTTGCACTGTCAAAAAAAGCAGTGGAAGTTGGACGGAAGGGATTAGAATATGCAGTCCGTTCTGGATCCCCAGACGCTGTAGGCTCAACTCTTCACGCTTTGAGCAAGGCACTACATTTCTATGCTAATCTGGAGCTCAACACAGGTTACAAAAGGAAACTGCTAGAGGAAGCACTAGGTTACCGAAAAGAGTACAACAAAATCGTTGAAAGAGCCTTTCCATCTATGGATTGGGTTCTAGGCGTAGGCAAGGTCTATGCGGCTCAAGTAGAAGCGGAGCTAGCGAGATTGGAAGCAGACCAGGACAAGAAGAGAACACTTTTGGAACAGGCCATTGCAGATATGGATGACGGAGTGTTGAACTGCAAAAAATGGGTGGTGCCTCGCCCTACGCCATCCCTCATAAGTATCGTCGCTGGGTTCGAAGACTCGTTTGGCAAAATATTAGATGAGTTTTATCTGTTAACTGAAGACCCGAGAATCCTTCGCAAAGCAAATGGAGTCTACAGTGACGCGGCAAAACGATTCAGGGAAGTTGAGTTGATCAGCCGTGTTGCTGAGTCCTACTGGAAAATAGCGAGAAACCAAGACCGGCTAGGTGATGGGGCGAAGGCTGCCAGAAACTATGTCAAAGCGCACAACGAGTATAAGGTCACGGCTGAGAGGATGCCGAGTTTTTCGAATTTTTTTATGGACTATGCTTTATACATGAAAGCGTGGAGCAAAATCGAGAAAGCCAAGGTCGCTCACAACAACAGGCGACATGCCAGTGCAATGAAATACTACAGAGAGACAGCGAGCATTCTGAAGCAAACGAAACTTTGGAGTTACCTTTCTTCAAACTTCTTGGCGTGGTCACTTCTGGAGAAGGCGGAGTCACTCAGCAGGAATGACAGAAGCCCGAAGTCGATTGAAGCGTTCAATAACGCAGCCGAGATCTTCCGCGAAGCCAAGAACTCACTTGGAATCGCTGCTGACGAAATTGTGGATCCAGACGAAAAACACTTTGTTGAGAGGTTAATCGAAGCTTCTGATATGAGGGTGGAATATTGTTTTGGAAGAGTCGCCATTGAGGAAGCAAAAGTCTTGGACAGGCAGGGTGAGCACGTTGCAGGAGCTGAAAAATACGGGTCAGCAGCTAAAGTGTTCCAAACTATCGCGGACGCGAGGTCAGAGCAAGACCGTAGAGAGCTGCAGCCTGTGACCTATCTTTGCAGAGCCTGGCAGAAAATGTTGATGGCAGAGGCGAAGTCTTCTTCAACTCTGTATGGAGAGGCAGCAGAACTCTTTGAAAAAGTCAAGGAGCACACTCTTGATCAATCATCAAGCTCACTCGCTTTGGCTCACAGTAGCTTCTGCAAGGCTTTGGAGGCTGGAGTGGATTTCGAAATCACAAGAGACATTGAAATCTTTTCTGTCGCCAAGAAACACATGGAAGTCGCCGCGAGTTATTACATCAAATCAGGCTTTCAGACAGCAGCGGAATACGCCAATGGTATGCAACGCCTCTTCGATGCTTACATTTTTATGGAAACTGCCAAGGGGGAGACAGATCCAGAGAAGAAAGCAAGATACTACATGATGGCTGAAAAGGTTCTACAATTCTCTATTGGATCCTTCACTAAGGCGAAGCACCCGGAGAAAATTGAGCAGGCTCAACAGATTCTAGCGAGGGTTCGAGAAGAAAAAGAACTAGCAGGAATGTTGAGCGAAATTTTGCATGCTCCCACAATCGTCTCATCAACTTCAAGCCTCGTCACACTGACCCCTAGAGAAGAGAAGGCCGTGGGTTTGGAAAGTTTCGAACGCGCAAACATTCAGGCCACATTAGTTCCTCAAATCCAACAAGTCAAAACTGGAGAAGAATTGACCCTAGAAATGCACATCGCCAACGTAGGAAAAGAAGCGGTCTCACTTGCATACATTAATGAAATCCTTCCTGAGGGCTTCGAGGTAGTTACCAAACCAGATTATTGCCAAGTTGAAGATGCACATGTTAACTTGAAGGGAAAACGACTTGATCCCTTGAAGACCGAAGAGATCACGCTAACATTGAAATCATGCGATGAAGGCTCGTTTGAGGTCAAACCCAAAATTGCGTATCTTGATGAAACAGGTCATAAACTGTTGTGCGAACCAGAGCCTGTGACCATCGAGGTTTCAGAGGTGTTTCCGAGTCGGGTTTCCACGGGATACGCAGAGCTGGACAAATTGTTGATCGGTGGGATACCTGAAACTTATTCAGTCATTTTGACTTCACCGTTTTGCGATGAAAGAGACTTGCTGGTCAAAAGATTTCTGCGAGAAGGAGTTGGTAAGGGTGAAATTGTATTCTACATTACTGTTGAACAGGACAAGTTCGCACATCTTGCCGAGGAATACAAGTCAAACTTGTACCTTTTTGCCTGTAACCCTCACGCAGACAAAACAATCAAGAGCTCGCCTAATATATTTGAACTCAAAGGTGTTGAAAAACTAACTGAAATCAGCATTGCCTTGACAAAAACACTTCGTGAACTAGGAGAACCGAAAGATGTCGCCAAAAGAGCATGTATTGAAATAGTTTCAGATGTCCTACTTCAACATCAAGCAGTTCAAACGAGAAGATGGTTGACTGAGCTTATCACGGAGTTGAGAGCAAAAGGGTTCACTACGTTGGCGGTGATGAATCCTCTGATGCATCCGCCTCAAGACGTGCAAGCGATTCTGGGCCTCTTTGAAGGAGAAATCGCCCTCGAGGACAGAAGAACAGAAAGAGGTTCGCAAAGGTTCCTCAAGATTAAGCGCATGTATAACCAGAAATATCTGGACAGCGATTTACCTCTCCAAAAAGAAAAACCAGATGTGACCATCGAGGTTTCAGAGGTGTTTCCGAGTCGGGTTTCCACGGGATACGCAGAGCTGGACAAATTGTTGATCGGTGGGATACCTGAAACTTATTCAGTCATTTTGACTTCACCGTTTTGCGATGAAAGAGACTTACTTATCAACAGATTTCTGGAAGAAGGAACGCGCGAAGAGGCGATAGCATTCTACGTTTGTACAGAGGTAAGTGGAATGGATGCTCTTGCTCAGGGATTTCAGTCAAAGTTTTACATTTTTGTTTGCAACCCTCGAGCAGACATTATGATCAAGGATTTACCTAATGTGATCAAACTGAAGAGAGGCGTGATAAACCTGACTGACATAAATATTGCTTTGGCCAGTGTTTTTCGCAGAATAGACGAGTCGCCTAGTGGTTCACGAAGAATTTGTATTTCCATAGTATCTGATGTCTTGCTTCAGCATCAGGTCGTTACCACCAGAAGATGGTTAAGCGAGCTTGTCACGGGGTTGAGGGCGAGAGGTTTTACTACGTTGGCGGTGATGAATCCTCTGATGCACGCGCCTCAAGACGTGCAAGCAATCTTGGGCCTCTTTGAAGGAGAAATCGCATTAGAGGATAGAGCAACCGGAAAGGGTTCACAGAAGTTTCTCAAGATCAAACGGATGTACAACCAAAAATATCTGGACAGCGAGCTGCCTCTGACAAGAGAAAAACTGGTAAAGTGATGCCAAGTCCACAGCTTGTACATGCTGTTTGAAGTCGCCAAAAATCCGCAGTAGGATGCGTTACGTTGTCCGTCGGTCATATGTTAGTACGAATAAATTATATACTTCTTTCAATATTTATGTGAACGTTAAACTAAGGTTGATGGAAAAATGGTCATCGGAAAAGTAGAGACTGGGATAACAGGCCTCGACGCGATGCTACGAGGCGGCTTTCCAGAAGGAAGAATGATATTGATAACAGGTGGACCGGGAACTGGAAAGACAATTTTCTGCTCGCAATTCCTGCACTATGGCGCCACCAAAGAAGGAGAAAAGGCGGTCTACGTAAGTCTAGATGAGACCAAGAACCACTTCGTAGAAGAGATGTTAACCTTCGGTTGGGATTTTAAGAAGTTAGAGCAAGAGGGAAGGTTCACTTTTATAGATGCATCTGATGTCAGGCGTATTCCAGAGCAGGCATTTCAGGCTAGGCAGGTCGGCAAACTGCCCGTGAGTGGAAAGGAACTTGCACGTGCACGCTTGATAGACAATATTTTCAAGACATTTGAGGGAGGGCGTAGTATTGACAGATTTATTGGCGATATTGGTGCTCGACGAATTGTGCTCGACTCAATGTCTGGTCTTACGTTTCGCTTTCCAGAGGCTTGGGAGAAAAGGCAGGCAATATTAGATATTATGGAGGCTTTGAATAATATAGGAGCTACTTGCCTCATTACAAGCGAAGCTATATCAACAGGTGAAGAAAAACAGGTGCAGCCGGAAGAGTACTTGTCTCAAGGCGTTATTAATCTGCAGACGCTTCGAACAGGAGAACGTGCTGTGAGAATTCTGAAGATGCGCGGCACTGAAGTTGATTCTGTTCCGAGACCTTATAAAATAGGAGAAACAGGGATCGAAGTCTACTCTGATCAGAGCATCTATCAGACCTAGGCGAGGTACTGAAAACTCGAGACTACTTCTGAGAACACTGCAAAACAATTTATTTAGATGATGAAAGCAGGTTTACATTCGCAAGCCAGTTGGCTTGGAATACGAATTTGGAACAGTGAACTTCAATGTCTATATAGCTCCGGACTATGACGACTCAGTCCGTTTCTCAATAAGCTAGGATTGCGCGCGTTATGTTTGCTTCTGCCAAAAAATCTCTCCACATTTCCTAGGTAGAGCACCCACCATAGAAAGCTTTTTATTCTGTACAATCGCAAACATTGACTATTCCGTATTCAGATTCCCGTGTGAAATACCCGATTTAGGTACTTGAAAATGATAATGTCAATAGATGTTCGCGAAAAAGAAACTTTCCGTTTTGTTTTGGAAAGAGAGAGAATGCTCAAGTTAAAGTTGAAGGCTCTCAGACGCGGCGTCTGGTTCAAAGCGTTAAGCAGAATTGACCGAGCACTGTTTAATTTAACGATAAAGATTGTTCACGGAGTACGAAGCTTTGCTTTGGCCAAGACAGTTTTCACCGTGGTGAGAAAGTTGGAAGATGCTCTTGAAAACAGATTTTTGAATACAATAAAGGAAGCTGGTTTTTTGCTTGCTCGCAAGCTAAGTTTTTTCGCTCAAAAATGGGGCAATGACTCTGCCCGTGCATGGGCATTTGACAAGTCATTCGTGAAGTTTTTAGCGATAATGCACCTAAACAACCCGAGAGCGTTCAAGCCATGACGCGCAGCCAGTATGGTAAAAGGATATATTTACCATGCTAAATTTCGTTTATGCAGCTTTAATCTGCGTATTTTTCCTTGTTTACGTTTGGTCGTTCTATAATCTGCCCATTTTGATCGCTGGTGTCAGACATTTTCGTAGAAGCAAAAGAAAGTCTGAGAAAAGTGTTGAGGAAAGTTTGCCCACCTTTTCGATCGTTGTGCCAGTGAAGAACGAGGAGAGGGTCATAGGCAGACTGTTGGATGCACTGGTGAAGTTGCGATATCCGGCTGACAAGAAGGAGATAATTATTGTCGAAGATGGGTCCACTGATGGAACGCTTGATGCTTGTTTGAAATATGCGCGGGAGCCAGGCCTTAATGTAAGGGTTTTGCATAGGTCATCTTCTAACGGTAAGCCTTCCGCTCTAAACTACGGGATCAAGAACGCAAGAGGGCAGATTGTTGGAGTTTTTGACGCGGACAGCGTTCCTGCTAATGATGTGTTGTTGTCTGCTAGCGGATATTTTGCGGATTCTGAGGTCGCCGCAGTTCAGGGCAGAACATTGTCGATTAATTCCGAAGAAAACATGTTAACCAAGTTCATTTCCTACGAGGAGGCTGTCTGGTGCGAGACCTATTTACGAGGAAAGGATGTTTTGGATCTATTTGTTCATCTGAAGGGTAGCTGCCAGTTCATAAGGCGTGATGTCTTGGAAAAGGTTGCAGGCTTTGATGAAAAGGTCTTGTCTGAGGACATGGAGGTTTCGGCGAGGCTCACTGAAAAGGGCTACAGGATTAGGTACGCTCCGGATGTTCGGTGTTGGCAAGAAACCCCGGGTGATTTGAAGCAGTTATTTAAGCAGCGCACAAGGTGGTTTAGGGGGACGATGGAAGTTGCTTTCAAATATGGCAGGCTCATCGCTAAACTGAGCAGGAAAAACCTTGATGCTGAAGCCACCTTGTTTGGACCTTTCGTGTTGATTGCTTCCCTGCTGACTTATTTTGCGGCTTTCTGCACATTCTTTACTACTTTTCCGTTTGATATTATGTGGCAGTTTTTGGTGCGGTTCATGGCTGTGATCACGACGGTTACCGTGTTGGTCTGTGGTCTGGCGTTGGTTTATGCCTCGAAACCGAGAAGGTTGGCAAATTTGCTGTGGCTTCCGTTCATCTATTTCTATTGGAGTCTACAGACACTTATTGCGCTGTACGCGGTTTTGCTCATTCTTTTGCGAAGACCAAGAAGATGGGTGAAGACTGAGAAGAAAGGTGTTGTGAGGAATTCTGCGATGAATGTTGGCGGTGTCATAAGTCATGGGTGAGAATGCGCTGGAAGTTTTGGGTTCGGGTAAGAGTGTTGCATTAGAGTTTGAAGATAAACCAGCAATTTCGATTCTGTTGCCTGCGTATAATGAGGCAGACATAATTTCGAAAATTATAAGGCTTATCATGATGAGATTTGCGGGAAGTTGCCTACGGTGCTTGTTGTTGCTGAGGATGGTAGTACTGATGGAACCCGGGAGATTTTGACTTCTTTGAAGAGGGAGGTTCCTATGATGTTATTGTCTGATCATAACAGAAAGGGGTATGCAAAGGGTGTCGGTGATGCTTTGAAGAGTTGTGATAGCGATTGGGTTTTCTTTTCGGATTCTGATGGGCAGTATTTTCCGTCTGATTTTTGGAGTTTGTGGGAGAATCGTGATGGTTATGACATGGTTATTGGTCGTAAGCTTCGTAGGAGTGAAGGTGTGCACAGGACTGTTTTGGCTAATGGCTTTCACAAGCTAGTGAATGGTTTGTTTGGTTTGAATTTGCATGATGCTGATTGTGGTTTTAGATTGATTCGTAGAAAGGTTGTTCGTACTGTGGTTGATGACGTTAGATTTCTTAAGTATAGTTTTTGGGCTGAGTTTACGATTAGGGCTTGTTTGAAGGGCTTTAGGGTTTGTGAAGTGCCGATTAGTCATGGTAGTCGAGTGCATGGTGACACACATATCTATAAGCCTTCGAAGATTCCGATGATAATTCTCAAGCAGCTTCAGAATCTGGCTCGTTTATATGTGGACTTGAGAAATGGTTCTTAGGATTGCAAAACGTCTTTTAGATTTTTTGATGGAAAAGAATTGACAACGCCCAAAGTAATTGCAGTTGTGCCTGTGTATAATGGTGAGCCATTAGTTGTAATAGGCGCCATCAAGTCTCTTCTCTTACAAGACTACCCTTGTCTAAGAATAGTGGTTGTAGATGACTGCTCCAAAGAGCCGTTGTATTCATTATTGTTGAAAGAGTTTTCTGATTTCCATCAGTTGACAGTACTAAGAAATGAAAGGAATGCTGGTTTCGCTCAAACTTTGAATAGGGCTCTTGAATCCGTTATAGATGAAACTTTCCTTTTGGTATTAGAACAAGATTGCGAATTATTGGATACAGATTATATCACAAAAGCTCTCAAACATTTCAATTGCGACTACGTCGGTGTAGTTTCGGGGGAGAATTTACTTCCTCCTGATGAGAATTTGTCTTTGGTTAAAAGAATATTTGTAAATCATTTATGTGAGAATGTTCACGATTCAGGTGTGGCTGAAGTTGGTTTCTCATTACTGAAAGCTGATGTTTTTCGAATTGATGTTCTCAAAAAGGTAGGCGGCTTTGAATCTTCGGCTGAATGGAAGCTTGCGAGTGAAGAACATATTATATCTTGCAAAATACGATCTTCAGGGTACAAGATAATAAAAGATTCAAATTTGCAATTTAGGGCGTATTGGGGTAGACAGGAAAAATTGTGGCAGAATCTTGGGAAGGAAGCCATCTATGGTCGGGGTCTCGGATGGGCTCTGGCTAGGGCGCAATCTGATTTGAAAATTGGAGAGAGTGAACAACTTAAATCTAAGAGGTTTAGTAGGATGATTCAAGTGCAATATGTCTTGCTGACAGTTTTCTCAGTGTTCATGTTTTTGTATTCCCCGTTGTTGTCATTAGCATTGTTGTCTTTAACTACGTTGGTGCAATTTGCCTATTTGATTCATCGATCGTTTGTTTTCAGTCGCATCAAAGAAAAATTGCTATTCGTTGCCACAGGTTTTATGAGAAGCTGGATCTACGTTCCCAATTTCTTCATTGGTTTCCTGTATGGCCTTATTCTTAGATGTAAAGAAAGAGTGTTTGAGTAGTTAGGACTAGTTGAGCGTTGAGGTAAATACTTTTGAGAATTGTCATGGTGGCTCCTTTTAGTGTATATCCAAAAGGTACGGTTTCTATTAGGATGTTACCTATAGCAACAATGTTAGCAAAACGTGGTCATAACGTCTCTATAGTTGTTGCTCCCTATGACAATTCATCTGAATCTGGGAAAGAATATGTCCTTGAGGGTGTCAAAATCTACAACATAAAGTTCAGAGATTTTCCTCTGGTTAAGTATCCTTTAACTCTGATCAGTGTTTGTCAGAGAATATTTCGTCTGCGTCCTCAATGTGTTTATGCTTTTAAGCCAAAAGGGTATAGTGGTTTGGTTGCGATGTTTTTGGCTTCATTAAAGCGTTTTGGTTTTTTGAAAAACTTGAAGTTAGTACTGGACTCAGACGATTTGGAAGGATATGGTGGTTTTTCTGACTACTTTAGGGAACTTTCTATTTACCCAAAGAGTATGTTGTATTTTTTTGATTTTCAGGAACGATGGATCCCCAAGCATGTAGACGCAATAACGGTTGCCAGCCGAGCTTTAGAGACGAGAATTATAGAAAGGGGCATATCTCCCGACAAGGTTTTCTATGTTCCAAATGGTGCACCACAGCG
>Ga0224501_10002983_pt1 | contig 13327 bp, 7 predicted proteins | sample SF_Oct11_sed_USG_4_FD_169105 | JGI IMG/M metagenome (GOLD analysis project Ga0224501, IMG submission 169105) | Sediment microbial communities from San Francisco Bay, California, United States - SF_Oct11_sed_USGS_8_1 | ecosystem: Environmental > Aquatic > Marine > Sediment | place: USA... | reverse complement strand
CTTGAGTGAGACCATACAGCTACCAAAACAGCTATGTACACCCAGATATCATAGCACAGCACACCTATATTACCTGATATATTACTCTGGTCTTCCATTCCTGAGCTGAGCGGGCAGCGGTGAGAGCAGCTAAAGCAGTTAGCAGGAGAACTAAGAAAACTCTCATCATGTCTTCGTGGCAAAAAGGTTAATGATGAAGTGAGGCCCTCACTCTATCAGCTCTTTATATATGTACATGATATTCTTGCCATAGTGATAGTAATTGTGTTTCTTATCTTGATTGTTCTCCTGGGCTTACTTTCATTGTCTTTGGCACGTGTTGATACGCACGCTGAAATATCATGCCATAGGATGAGGTCTTGTGACTGATACACAGGGTTCAGAGGCAAGCAGGCTATGCGGACTCAAAAAGTTAGCGTCACCATAGAGTTAGAAGATCACTCTATGAGTTGGCCTGCCTGAAAGCCATGGCACAAAACAAACAACCAGGTTGGTTACGCGTATGGTGGGTTTGGCTGTTGTTTCAGTGAGATCTCCTGTTGAGCCTAGGTTAACTGTAATCTCCACATTAGCGTTGTTCTGACAGCATGCGATGCAGCAGTACTTTAGTTATTCAACAGATTCCGTCTATGTCTTATTATTATGCCCATTGAATTTTAGTTCTTTGGATGGTTAAGGAAAAGAGTTATCCTCCCTCTATAAGGGTAAGGAAGATAAGAGTTATCCTCCCTCTATAAGGGTAAGGAAGATAAAAGTTATCCTCCCTCTCAAAGGTTAAGGAGGATAACTCCAAATAATGAAATGACGTTTGCAAAAGGTGTAGAACTCTTGGAATATTAGGTCAGGTGCTTTTGCTCGCATATTGGCTTGCAACTATAGAGATAGGATAAAATAAGCCAAGAGTGTGCCACTCCAAGAGTAGATAGCGCCGACTTTCTCAGGTGATAAGGGTGAAACTATGGCTATTGTCTTCTACGCTTTACACACAGATAAGAATGGTGTCATATCAGAAAATCATAATGCATCAGATGTTCACTATACCGCATGATTATCATCTCTGGGGCCATTGGAATACTTCATACTATTATTTTGCTCTGATAGTTAACTTCAATAAAACTGGGCGAGAATATATCTTGGACTCATTTTGCCTAGAACTAGTGGTTGGTTACTCACAACTGCTGGCTAGCTCTATTAATGAATCAGGAATGGTTTTATTTGTTTCTTATAATCAATCAATTAATAATAAAAATAAATAACTAGTAACATTTGAGGACAATGTCAATCTTCTCACTGCATTGAGTATACCCTAAAATAACATAGACTACCAAAAGTAGGAGCCAATTATTCATAAGTTAAAATGACTAGAACGAGTTGGTTTTAGCATATGTCATTGAGAAAGCTATCCCAGGAAATCGTACCATGGTATTCTCTGATTCGCTGATCTTCATTCAGGATGTAGAACTGTGGTTGTATATAATATCCTATGTAATTGCAGAGAATCGCTGATGGGGGTTGTCAGCAGGCAACTAGTTCTTGAGTTATTGCCCCAATGTTACCTCGAAATGATCTCACGAAAGTTCACTAGTTGTCCTTGTGATCTGTAACTCATCTATATGAGAGTTCGGGCTGGTATCGAATTCTTTGTGGTCTCTAAGTGGTCTATCTGGCCGTTAGATGAATCTGGGGACTGATTTCTGGCTAAATTTTCACCAAATGTCTGATCACTGGTTATTTTCAATTCATCGTCCGTCTGCTGGTCATCCTCGCTGCTCTTATTGTTATAAATATTAGCCGAGCTATTATACTGAGGTGACATACAGCGGAGATCCGCATCATCCATGGGTGTAGCTTTGAGACGCGTAATAGCGGGATCATGGAGAATGAGACCATCTGGTGGAGTCTCTACAAGACTGCCCTGCTGATCGATCGCATTAGAGACTCGAGACACTGTAAGAACATAGCATATTGTAACAGAAACAGAGTACAATATCCACACACTCGGTGGCAGCTCAAGCCTGGATAACAAGTCAATTAATCGATAGCATGCCAGGCTCGAGACTGTAAGAATCTGGGTTCGCATCGCGATCATGGAGGACTCTCGTTGCAAGTGAGAGCGCCTCACATTTATCCTAGTCCAAAACAAAATTAATCTGCACTATGCGACGGGGAGTGTTGACACTGACCGACTCGCGATGCTACGTGTTAAACCAAACTGGTGGGCAAAAAATCCAGTACCTAACCCGACAATTTCACTGCTCACACTCAAGAGCCTTCATTTTAACTGTTGATGGTAGATGCACTTTCGGAGTTATGTTCCTCATTATTAAGTGGAGGGAACTTTGCATTCATTGCAACTATAGCGAGTGATTTTTTCCAAAAAACGAATATCGGTGTTTCGAATATTGCGGCCCGAATGGGTCAAATAGAAAGAAAATGGTATCTAATTACTAAAACTTAGTAACCTCATGATCCTTACTTCCTCATAACATAGAATAGAACTCAAAATTGAACGTAATATCTGAGAAAACTGAAGTTATAAGAAGTGCTTTGCTGGGGTTTCCTTTGATCTAAATAGAGGTCATTGGGTTCGAGCATCTATCTGTGCACCATAATGACACTAACGCTCGCTTACAGAGGTGAAAAACTGCACTCTGAAACTCGATTTCTATATTTTTGTTGCACATTTTCTCTATTCAGACTTGGGTAACTACATGTCTAGCCTGCACCTGCAAGATATTTTTTACAAACATCAGCGCGTAAGCTGACAAATCAATGCAAACACCAACAGCTCTGTGTTAATTTTCTATCTCAAGGTCAATTTTGTTACATCGATGGTATGAAAACTGCATCACAGAGGGCTCTAAATATGCGCACAGGATAGGGCTCTACCTGAGCTTCTATTTCAGCTGGGTAATGGACCCCTTGTCATGATAGCTCAGCGGGAGAATGAAGGCATCTCATTGTCTGTCCTTCCAGTGGCCCAGGTTCAATTCCCAGCCATGGCGGAGTATTTCAAGGGATTTTTCCCTGGCTAATCACACTCTGCCAACCCTTTCTGAGTCAGCGTGGCAGGAAATGGCTCAATCTCCCCTCAATGGCGCCACACACCCTGTGGACATCGAGGAGGAAGGCCGAAGTTCAACCATGGATAGAGGATGGCTGAAAAAAATGGACCCCTTTGTTTATGATAGGTTGCAGAATCTGCACACAAATGAAGACACATTTGGGCATGTCTTAATCTCTTTAAGAAACATCAATTTATATTTTCTTTTATTGAGGCCATTGAAGTTTTGGCCTTTTAGAAACTTCTTCTTCACAATCTCATATAAGTTCGATGGCATCCTCTGAAATCGGCGATAGAAAGGGGTATGAAGAATAAACTACTGTAGTCTACACCCTAGTGCCGCTAGACACTGCATTCACCTGAGTGTATGGTGCTGATAGAAACTGCCCTCTCCAGGCCATTTGGTGCGGGTAAAACTTCCGGCTTAAGTGATTTCGCAGTCAACAGTCTACAACAGCATAGTAACTAAATAAAACCATTTTACAATATACAATGTGTGCCAATAGCAATCGCTAACAAGCTACAACCAATCAGACGCTACTACACCCGATGAGAAACTGATTGGTTCATTATCAAACCAGTCACATGGGCAGTCACATGGGCAGTCACATGACCAGTCATATGGACAGTTCGGCGAACACGCTTTTAGATGACCACAGGGTTGTATAAAATGCAAGTCTAGTGGAGAAAGACCCAGTGACTCGACAGGCCTAAGTACCCCTCCACACGTGATAGGCCGAAGATCGCACATACATCCATTCAAGGCAATCAATTAGAAAACACGCCTACAACGGTGATTGCAAAATATCACCCATAGTGGATAGTTTGGCAGTGGTGGTATTGACGTACCCCACTCCGAATTTATTCTCTATGAATTCCTTAAGGTTCTTCAGAGTTAGACGAAGATCCTTGGTAGGTAGGCCATACGAGTACCGTAGCTGCGCAATATCCTTATTTAGGAGAAACACGGCATATCGAAACAAATGTTTTTCTTTGCCTTTACTGTAAAGCGGAAACCTGCAAAACGTAAAATATTACTGATTCTCTAGTGAACCAACCGGTCATCAGAAGATGAAGTTATTGTAAACAAATGTCAGGATTAAGAGAAGTGCTACTGAAGTTTCTAACATGTCCACCTGTCCACATCAAAATATCTTGATCTCTCTAATGCCTGTTATACAGGCACTGTTCTCACCTAGATACAGGAGGTACCACACAAGCACCCACTCACAAAAGATCAACATTTCAATGGGTGGTTTGATTAAGAAAGGATTACACAGGCGACACACTGACATATTTAGACACATTCGGAAACTAAGAACCAACTGCATGTCTAGTGGCCACTTAACACTTGAAAGATGCCCCTCTCCTCACGCCGTGCTGAACATCAGAAACGGTGTCTCTAGCTTGAGCTATGCTATACGGCCTAGCTCATGCTAGGTGTGATTTTTTAATGGAATTGTTCAACAATTTGCAAAGAGGGACGACAACTCATGCTACTCACGATCTGTCCTTATTCGTTGCCGGACTCTCTATTATCATGTCATAGATTAGGGACCTTGACCCTCGGTACTCGATAGGGTATTGCAGAGGCACATCGAGAAATGTAGCGAGCATGTTGACAAGGTGAGCACAGTGTCCTAATGAGGTGGACACCTCTATATCGCTGTGGCCGCTGAAGGACTCCGAGTTTGGCAGGTGCACACCGGCTATCAGGTACTGGCCTTTACCAGAAGCCATCTGAAAAATGCGATTTAACCAACTAAAATTTCCTGCAAACACATGGCAGAACAGATCTGACATTGAGTCCTGAATGTTGGCTACAATGTGGTGACATTCACATTTTTGGCAACACGGGATCTCATGGGACACGCATCTGTACAGAGCTCGGCGGTAGAGTAACATACCCTCCGTGCAATATGTCAACTCCGCAGTAGTTTGCCTCAGGGTGTCTAGGTTTGCCGCGGGGTATTGCCACAGTAATGCAAATCTCATGAGATCCCAAGTTTCCACAGTTTTGCCCTTATATGGTTAGTGTCACTAAGCCCATAGCTTGCTTCCAGAATACTCTATGGGGTCTGTCAAACGTAGCAATCAAAATCCAACGAATCGGATAAACAAATCCCCACGGAAAACAGGAACCTCAGCGCCGTTGATATGAATCTATGGATCGGTAGTCAGTCTGCAGTACAAAGCTGACCCTGCAGGCAGTCTCACTGGGCTGTGATGTCATCAACTGAACAGTTTCACTGGACTCGTAAATTTTGCAAAAAAGGTCAAATCCGTAAATAGAATACAGAGTTGTTTGCTCTCTAAAATAATGACAAGACAACTTGTATTGCCATTTATAATGCTTGGCGACTGCCTGTCCATATATTCATATCAATTTCGATACACAAAAGATCAATATTTCCTAGTAAAAATCGCTGAAAAGCAAAGATTACAATATACATAGCGCAGAAGCGAGTAGAGCATTGGACCCTACTCCTACTTCCGACATGAACATCGCTTTGTCATTTCACACTCATTGAATTTGCATTTCAATTGATAAGCAGAATAGCAGGATTGATAGCAGTCAGTCAGAATGACAGAATATCAGTACATTTAAATCCATTACCTCTTCTATGGAGTAGATACAGCTCAGCTCATACACCATCTGTCTCTCTCGCTTAAATAGTAATACATTGCTCTTAAGGAGCCGTTCCCTGTAAGAAATAGAGAGTTTGCGGAGACTTTGCGTTTCAGTATACGTAAACGGAAAATGTCCCCGAATTAACATCATTGGTGCGCAAATGCAGAGGGATTACCATACATTCCTACGAAATTTCTTCCAAATTCCGTATGATGATACCTAATATGTTTTCTTCTTTCTAGTTCAATCGGATGAGTCCCCCGCAGTTTGCAAGCAATCACCGATGCTATGAACTACTATATTAGACATATTTATATATCGGCACCTTTATTATGCACTGAATCACTAGTAATACCAATACAAAGTGAGCAATGTTTTTGACTGAGTGAGCGAATGGCTCACCGAGCGATTCACGATATGTTAGGTGGAATCACACAAATTCTGGTCCCAAGTGGGGTACGCAACTCTGCTCAGGTTGACTGGAAGTCTCCCGAATCAAAAACGGATGCCTGATTTCAGTATAAACAATCAGGACCAACGATTGGGCTACAGTCACGAATCAACGATGCAGACATCATAAAAAAGGGCCAGTATGGCCGCATGATCCAACAGTGGTCTATTGGTATGAATTCCTCAGCAAAATTTCGTCGTTGCATAAGGAGGCACCAACGGAGTGTAATTTGCTGCGCTGAATATTCTGGGTAAATGGCATCTGACAGCAACAGGACCTAGACATTAACTGAGTGGTATAGATCAGCGGTGGAGCGCTGGGCTGGCAATTGTGAGAGCTTGGGTTCCCGGTTATTGTGAGAGCTTGGGTTCCCGGTTATTGTGAGAGCTTGGGTTCCCGGTTATTGTGAGAGCTTGGGTTCCCGGTTATTGTGAGAGCTCGGGTTCCCGGTTATTGTGAGAGCTCGGGTTCCCGGTTATGGCGGCCTAAGGCCGCGAGTATGCTCAGAACGGAAAAGCAAATCTCACTATGAAGTAGGGCATTGATACTGACCCCTGACCCTGACCCCTGAAACTGACCACTTACGGTCCTCCGCGCTAAGCCATAACTAGTGAAAACAAGTATCTAACCCAACAGTTTACCCACAACAGTGAAGACGTCACACCATCATAAAGCAACTGCTATCAATTCTCAGCAGTGTTGGGAGGCAGCGAGACACGAACCTGTTGTTATCAAAGTCACTGTGTAGGTTAGTGTAATGAGTATCTAGGTCTCTCATCTCGATATGGAATGCATCAATATCCTTCTCTGTAGTAGGAAACACAGTGACTATATGAAGACCATATTCAGACGGATCAGTAGAAAAAGTCAACGCTCTAGAGCGAGAGGCCTATTTTCATGTTTGAAATTCAGCCCGTATTACTGGACATAACTGGCCCAACATTATCTATCAGGCCACTGTAGGATGGGGACACTATCACCATCTAAGCTTTAAAGCAATATCACATAAAAACTGGGTTTATAGGTAACATTATTACTGATCACAGTGAAGAAGCTTCAATTCAGGGGAAAGAAGTTTTTAAGTTACATATAGAAGAGAGTCAGATCCCTTAGAAGATAACATATTCAATCCTTGATGCATTCCCTACATTGTGTGGCCATAGTTCACCCTGTTTTATTCTTACCTAATTTCGTTGTAGCCGCTTTTCTTGTGTATAGCTTTGATCGTTTCTTGGTCAGAGTGAGTTGACTCTGTGCCAGTCTCGCTTTCAGTTTATTTATTCTCAAAGATGACGATTCCACTTTTTCTTTCTGCAATAAGACAAGGGAACGGTTATGACTCAAAACCAGGCACAGCCTTGTCAAACATACTTATAGAAATACAGTAGACTTTAGGCTCAACATTGGAATGCGGTAGTCATGTTTGAGCACCTGACCCTGGCAAACTGAGTGGCGGGTGAAAAACGTACCTAGTAAGAACTAATGATTAGATATTCTGCCAAAGGCAGGCTGCTCATAGCCTGTTATTGTTATGGTGCCGAGGGATAGTACTGAGGTGGTTTCCTGTTGCCTTCCTCGGGTTCCTGGTTGGGGGTCAGCAACCTAAGCTATTGTTTACCGTTCACCTGAAAGCTCGGATACTCTTCTCAAAAAAGGAGAGGTTGTGGAGTAATTCTGACCCTTATAGACCTCCATTATTTATACCGTGGTGATCCGAACCCACGCTAGCAAATTGGAGTGAGAGGCTTGTTAAAAGGAAAGCCACACCAGTACTGGGAAGGGAAATCACTTTTACTGACTGAGCTGACCTGGCCTCTAGTATGAACTGGGCAAAAATCGGCATCCATGCAGCAAAAGTAGAGATCAGTTAGTCAGCTGCTATTAGTTAACCATTGTACTAACCTTATCAGTGGTGGACTTTATCTCTGCTAATCGCCTCTGTATATCCAATCTCACTGACTCAACACATGCTTCTGTCTGCTTTAAGGCTCTCAGCACTATCTGAAGCCTACAATATGTTTAATGACAATTGAGGGCTTACAGGAGGCCAAAACGAAAAAAGGTTGAATTAGTATGGTGAGAAGCCCATCAGAAGGCAGTCTTAGTGACTGATACACCTGAGTTAAACTAACTTTTTCTAGTTTGATTTCCACCTTGACAGAACTGAATCATTCACTATTGCCACCCAATGAAGAATTTGCGATTTGTGAAATATGTATCGCCATTCGCAACGAATTCGTGATTTGTTAATTCGCCATGTGATTTATGCATTACATAATTTGCAATTTTGCGAATCCACAATAAATTCATTTTGTTTGACAGGCCCCAGAGACACAAAATCAGAGAACATTGTTCCATTCTCCGAGATCAGAGCTTCCACTCGAAGATCTTGTGGCTGTCAAATGTTAAAGCGCCTTACACGCGAGTAAAGATGAACTCCACTAAAACGTGAACAAAAAAAATTCAAGGATTTCACCTGGAATCTGGGTTGTGGCAAGCGATTACCCAACTCTAAACCCTGCTGTCTCATATTGTGACCACAGTTATGAAGTCAGCGGCCAATAGGAAAGATTTTGCTAAGTGGGTTAAATGTCCAACCGAAGATAATTTGTTATGAGCAGTTTTCTTTTGTTCGCTACACCTCACCTCACCTCACCTCACCTCACCTCACCTCACCTCACCTCACCTCACCTCACCTCACCTCACCTCACCTCACCTCACCATGATCAGCATGAGATTGAAAGCATTTTTAAGCACTCTTAACCACTGTTTCAGCTGTGGTGGTATCCTTTGGTCTTCCAAGACCTGTGTCCAAGGCAGCACATGCATGTGATCAGCCAGGGACAACCCCATGAGATACTGTGCCACGGCCGGGAATTGAACCCGCGCCAAGGAGAGGACTGACAGCAAGATACATTCATTCGCCCATTGTGCTATTATCACTGAATATGCACAGGTAAAATGTCAAAAGTTCTGTAGCACTTGGTGCTCTACATTTATTAGCATAATTTAGCATGACCGACTCATAGAGAAGGTCTGTCTGCACACAGGTTATTGTAGAGATCAGCGGGAGTATCAGCATCTCACCTGGAGAGGAGGTTTAGAGGGTACGATCGTTTCACCCCATTATATGATGCCCTCAGGAAGAGAGCATTCGGAGCAGATAAACCATTCCCTGGCAGATCAAAGGTGGCATCAAACATTCCAAATGAGATACTGTTAGGCATCCTCACTGCCTCGGAATCAACGGACTACAAACAGAAATCACTGAGAGATAAAATATGTTCATATTTCCAGGATACGATGGACCCACTTCATCATCTACACTGTGCACTCTGGGCAATAACATCTTCAGACCAACACCACAATACTGAAACTGGCGCGAGTTGATACATATCTAATCCGATGAACATGTTATGTTTTCAAGTTACGCGTCGGTCATTGAAAGAGGACAACAGAACACTCAATCTGATTGGGAATTCAGCTCCTCAACTTTAGAGCAGTTTTAATCACGATTTAGTAAATACAACTAGTTATCGGTCTATGCAATTTTGTTTGTTTTTGTGTTACCCTAAATTTTGGCTCGGACTGCCTAATAGACTCTGTTTCACCTTTTACTAAATAGAATCTCTGACCTCCATGAATGTTGGTATAAGAAAATAAGACCTATGATCTGATTTAAATTATTCATGCTAAGTCAAATTATCAAATCAAAAGCAAGCATTTACAATAGAGCTGTAGGTACGCTGCTATTCCAGTGGGGTATGTCTACCATTACTTACTTTCCACGGTTTAATGTACACTAGCTTTTGTAGGTCAAGGTCATATTCAATATGGACAAGAGGTTGTAGATCGGGTTCACTGACCCACACTCTGATAACCACATGACTACTAGAGAGATGCCAGTATGGGAGGCAGGTCAAATCAAACGACTCCCACAGAGGATGAAGTGTCCCTGTCAGCGTTTCACTTTGATAAAACTCTGCCGAGAAAAAATAGTCATGGTTTATTTTCAAGATGAGTTTAAATTCGTATATAGACTTCCGTAGTCACTCAACAGACAACTGCAGCAACAACAGGCCAATCAATGGTATAACATGAGATACTTTTCCAAATAAGGTACCAATCAATCCAAGATCTGGGCCAAGTCCCGCAAAGCATATGAATACCCGGAGGCTGGTACCGGCATTTCTATTACTACCAGTCCTATATGCGTATCACTGAGAATGAAATTGAGCGTCATAACAATTACACTGGGATGCCGTGTCTTCATTACTTTGTAGTAAAATCAAGCGGACGGGTCATTTTTTTGCATTTTAGGCATGTCATAACATCCTGAACAACTACTGTGATATACAATACTGCTTACCCTCTGTCTCTGGGTCTCTATGAAGTGTGAAGAAGACTTTGAGTTGACTGACATCTTTAGGCTTGTAGGAGAGATTCTTCAGTGTGAGTGCATGTAGATGGCGTATTCTTCTCTGAAACCACAAGGTTATAGCTGTTGGTCATAAAGTCCAACGAATTATTGCAGAAAAAATGCCAGTGATACGGACTGTGATAGCGTAACAGTGAGTTGTGACCAGTGTTGCATTGTAAATGGGGACAGTACATTGGCCTTAGTCTGGTTCTGGTATTCTCTTCAGATAATGATACACACCAGTAAAAGACACTGATCAACTAGTATGATTATAGCACCTTTTCATAACACAGTAGCAGTACTATTATACCTAGTTTAGAACTAGTATAATAAAAAGTAGTACTACTTGTTGTAGTATTACTTACTATTGAACAGTAACCAGCTGGAACTTGTCAGTGTAGGTTAATAAGTAGGCAACTAATTTACTAAAGTCTAGATTGTCGCAGAAACTAACAACAGTTAGCTTTAATTACACTGTACTATGTCGTGTAAAGTGCAACAACTAAAAACTAGTAACTATTTTGAAACCAGTAATTGGTAAAACTAAAACTAGTAAGTAAAACAACGGTCAACTACAACCTACAGTTACAACTACAAGTACAAGTACAACTTACAAGACAGTTTAAAAATAAAAATAAGAGTAATCAGTAAAAGTTAAGAAGATTAATCGGCCCTTACCGTGTATGTGCCCAGCTTCAATTTGTCGGATACGAACTTAAGTTCTTCCGCCTGTGTTCCCTGGTTTTCCATACTGCATTAGAGTAAATGATACGTGGGGAAAGAATACATCAAGCAGTGGAAATGATTGCAAGGATCTGATTGGAAAACTGTCACCTCCCACAGATGGAGAAATGCGCGAAGTCGGGTCGCTACTAAACAATCCCAACTTCCGTAAAGTCAGGCAACCACCCTGCTGCGCTCCATGGAGTTTGCACAAAAAACAAGGCCAGGGCATAAATTACCGGGCCGTTGGTAAGGTTTCGACTGTCACGTGACTATACATTATTTCCCAATTTGGATTGTTTTAGTCGGCAGGTGCTCTTGTTGATTTGTCACCTCTCTTCACAATTTGGATTTTACCATGGGAACCCTAATAGCCGACAGAACGGTACTCGAAGAAGGCATCAATATTATTAAGCGAGAAAAGGTAGGACTGTTGTTGCTAACAGAGTGAGGCGCTCTGATTACCTCTTAGCCGTGACTCACTGTTAGTCTAGCTCTTCGTTTTATTCTTATATAATGAGTCATCCACTAACACGACAATAACCGTTGACCCGTGAGTGGTGAGTTATACGCTATGACATGAAGGTAAAATATAGACTACTGTGAATACACCCAACCACCTGTACACGGCTTTTTTCTTTTAGCTTGAAGGCCAAATATTAGTAGCTGAGATGTATGGAGCCCTACAGAGGCAATATGAACAAGTTCGCACAATCAAACTACAAGGGAAACCCCAGGATTATGTGTGAGTCACTCAGGCCTTCTCTGAACATAATCTACTCCAATATTGCATTAACAGAACCGACAGTCGCTAAAATTGAATTGTCCGAGCGCAAGTCGATTTGCTGGGTGTGCCAACCAACTATGCCGACAATTCATTGCATATTCATTTTAATATACATCTTGCCTCAGGGTCAACACGCATGATCAAAATCTGGCCGTGTATATATACCCGATACATAGCATATTCTTTTTGAGTTTTTAAATGAAATTATATATTTGAGATTCTTCTGATATCTTCCCACACTCCAAGTTTTGCTAACCTCCTCACTAGCCTCAGCTTTTCTGTTAGCCAATCAGTGTAATTTTCTGCTAAAGCCTTCCATCATTTTCAGCCATCTCTTTCCACCACTTGGCAAAGGTCTCCTTTGAAGCATCACTTCTGCCTCTCAGTTGATTTCCATTTTAGCAGGTCATTGGCCTAATTGTTTGCAGCTCCTGTTGCATGCCCAGCCCATTTCCATGACAATTGCAGTACTTCGAGACGCTCAGTCTTCCCTTTTATTGTATTGCTTATTATTTTTCAAGTAACTCCTGGTTATTTCCTTTCTTTTGCTATTTGAGTTGCTCTGATCTTATTGCCCAGCGTTTTGTTAGTGTCCTTGTTCCTGTTGTATATAAGAGGGTTGGCATCACACTCTGCATAAATATCTTTTCCAGTGGGAAGTTTTGGTCTCGTAGATATTTGCTGAGTTTTCCCCCATTTTGCCCATGTCATTACTATTCTGAGCTGCACTTCTTTCTCTTCACAAATATGTGTTGGCCAAGGTACACATACTGGTCTACTTGTTTTTAAACATTGATCGTCTACCACAATGGTTTGCTAAGTGTTGTTGTATTGGCACACATTGTCTTAGTTTTTGATCTGTTCATTTTCAAATGTATTTTCCCACTTTCCGTGTTCAGTTTTTTCACCATGGCCTGCAACTCTTGCAGGTCTTGTTATTAGGATAATGTCATCAGCTAACCTTAGGTTGTTTAGGCAATTTTCAGCAACTTTAAACTCAAAAGACCAGCTCAGGGTACATACTATCTCCTTGGGTGTCCGACAAAGAGACAGTATGTCCCCTAAGCTGTTCATTGCCTGCCTACAGCCAGTATTAAGTAAATGAAGCGGAATAAAAGGCTTTACCAGACATTAAAGACATAAAGTCTACTCCAACGCCTGCCCATCCTATGTATCGCACCTGGCCTCCTAAGCCTGATGGAGTGGTAAGTGCAAGGATTAATGAGAGTAGCTGATACTCACAACCAGAG
>Ga0224501_10002981_pt1 | contig 13332 bp, 10 predicted proteins | sample SF_Oct11_sed_USG_4_FD_169105 | JGI IMG/M metagenome (GOLD analysis project Ga0224501, IMG submission 169105) | Sediment microbial communities from San Francisco Bay, California, United States - SF_Oct11_sed_USGS_8_1 | ecosystem: Environmental > Aquatic > Marine > Sediment | place: USA... | reverse complement strand
TGGCGAAGCCGACTTGCTTTCTCGCTTCTAAAATGCCTTTAGCTGTTTCATCACAGCGAGTGATGCCGCCTAAAACGTTGATGAAAATAGCATTGACTCTGGCGTCGGATAAGATTATGTTGAGGGATGCAGCCACCCTTTCTGCCGAGGCTCCTCCGCCAACGTCTAAAAAGTTGGCTGGGTTTCCACCGTATAAGTGAATTGTATCCAATGTTGCCATAACTAGGCCAGCGCCGTTCCCTATTATGCCGATGTTTCCCTCAAGCTTAACATATGCCAGCCCGCTTTTTTGAGCCTCCAGCTCCTGCGGAGTCAGTTCAGTTTTTCCTTCAGCGAGTCGGTTTTTGAGTTCTGGGTGCCTATAAAGTGCGTTGTCGTCTATGATGAGTCGTGTGTCAGCAGCAACAAACTCTTGGTTAGGTTTCTCCATGAGAGGGTTCATTTCAGCCAGTTCTGCGTCATAGTCTACAGACAACTTGTAGAGCTTAAAAAAGGTCGAGGCTAAGCTTAACATCTGTTTTCCAGCGTATCCGATTTTTCTGGCTATTTGACGCGCATGATAGGGTTGAAACCCGTAAATGGGGTTGATGAAAACCTTAACTATTTTTTCAGGCATTTTAGCTGCGATTTCCTCGATTTCCATGCCGCCTTCGGATGAAGCTACGGCTACATAGCAGCGTTGAGCGCGGTCTACTGTAATTCCAAGATACAATTCTTTTTGCACTGAAATTTTTTCTTCAATCAGAACGCTGGGGACTCTTACGCCTTTTATTTCAGCGCCTAAGAGTTTCTTGGCAGCAAGTTCAGCTTCTTCTGGAGTGTCCGCGAACAGGATTCCGCCTGCTTTTCCTCTTCCAGCCACGAGGATTTGAGCTTTTACTATAGCTAGAACGTTGAGTTTAGCTGCGATTTCTCTGGCTTGCGTCGGTGTAGTCGCTACTTCTCCTTTTGGAACTGCTATTCTATATTTGGCGAAGATTTTTTTGGCTTCGTGTTCGTAAAGTTTCAACTTGTATGCGCGCTCCTTCTAGGCTATTTCAAGGTTTGTATGGTTACATAGGATTTTGTGTCTTTTATTCCTTCTACTGCTGCGAGTTTTTTGAGGGATTCATCAAGTTTTCCCTGTTCTATTACGAGGATGGCGTCCATGTCACCTGTTACTCTAAAAATCCGTTCAATTGGAAACTTCAATAACTGCTGGTAGGCTTCTCCTCGTCGGAGCGGAGAGATTTTGATGAAGACGAAGGCTGGGTTAGCTGAGATTCCGAGTAGGTTTAGGCCTTTTTCTGTTACGTCGATGAATCCTCTTCCTGTGCGGATGTATCCGTTGTCACGTAGCTTGCGTAAATGCACGTTTAATGCTTGTCGGCTTATGCTGAGTTGTTGTGCGAGTTCGCTTTGCTTTAGGTTTATCGTATACGTGGTGACCGGTTTGCCCTTACTATAAAGCATGTGGAGCAACCTAAGCGGTTTTCCTGTTGGTATTTCTCTTGTCACGGCGTTCACCAGTTTATGTTTGGTTAAGTTCTTGTTTACGTACGTAAAGTTATATAAAAATTATACTGAGCGCAAAACCTTAACAGTTATAAAACAGCAAAACGTATTATTTAGCGTCAAAAGCTGCATAGAATACCATAGAAACCTGAAACATGGAGTGTAACATTGAGATGTCAGAGCGCAACTCTGTTTTGATTGGGAGAAAGCCTTCAATGAATTACGTGCTGGCTTGCATAACCGTCTTCCACGGCGGAGCAAAAGAAGTGAACGTGAAAGCTAGAGGACGAGCCATCAGCCGAGCAGTCGATGTTGTTGAAATCGTAAGACGCCGATTCCTACCCGACGTGAAGATTAAATCCGTGGACATCGGCACCCAACAGATGCCTCCAAGGGAAGAGGGAGGCACGCCAAGCAACGTCAGCACAATAGAGATAACCCTAGCCCAATAGAAACAAAGCGACCCACAAAACTCTGTCCTCCCCCATTATTTTTTCTAAAATGGTTAGGCTCCGATCTGTGCTACTAAGAAAATTTTATCTATGACACAAAGGGGTTCAACGTTGAATTTTGTATATATGAGGTTGTATAGGCTATGGATTTGGTTGCGGGCGTGTTCATTTCCAAACCTTATTCTCTAAAATGCTAAGGTGCGACAGGGCGAATTTGAACCTGCGAATTCGGCAATGCGCGCGCTCTTTCTGGTTCAATGTGTCTAAAATCTTATCGAAGCTTCTGCTTTTGCTAACAAAAAATATTTAACCCCAAATAGAGGGACCTACGAAAATTGCACACGCACAAAAGTTACACGATACCTCCAAAAAGCATGTCTATAAGTTTATATTATATTAGCACTTTTTGTGTATGATACCGCCTAAGCCTAACTTGGACGATGAAAACAATGCCGAAAATGATAAATGTCTGCCATTTCTGCCTCAAAAGCGGAATCTTATGCTCCAAATGCCAGGCCAAGCTTAGACTGGGCGAAATCACCAAAACAGATCTGGAAATCGGACGCTTACTAATGTCGCTTGAAAGCATGTATCCGCCTTTACAAGACATCTACTTCTACAAAGCGATAGAACACGACGACATTCTCGCTTTAGTTGTCGGTAGAGGCGACGTAGCCCGCTTGCTGAGTTACGCCGGCAAAATTTTACGAGCTGTGAGAAATAAAACTGGCAAAACCGTTCGTGTGTTAGAATACGGCGTAGACGACAGAAAATTCCTAGAAGACCTTTTTGCGCCCTTCAGCATTCTCACAATAAACACAATCTGGCTACCAGACGGAACAACCGAAACCCGAGTAATATTAAAAAAGAGTGGACGCGGAATACCTCACTTCAACATTGAAGCTTTAAAGCAAATCGCCCAAAAAGCCCGAGGAATGACTCTACGAGTAGAGTTTTCAAGATAGCAGGTGGAAAACTTCCAGATGATGACGGACCCACTGGGAGACTGGCGGCGAACCCACTATTCAATTGAAGTAACACCAGATCTGGATGGAAGCAAAATTATTGTCCTGGGCTGGGTTCAGGACATCCGCGACCTCGGTGGCATATACTTTTTAATATTGCAAGACCGTGAAGGAACTGTACAGGTTACAATTCCTCGTAAAAAGGTTAAGAGGCAAATTCTAGAGAAGGCAGAAGCCATTCAGAGGCAGTACAGCATAGGCGTCAAAGGCATAGTTAAGCGAACCAAAATAACTCCTCGAAAAGTCGAGATAATTCCAAAAGAAATTCGCATACTTGGAGTGGCGCAACATCCGCTTCCATTAGACGTGACGGGACGAACCCCAGCCAAAATAGATGTACGCTTAGACGCCAGGGCTCTTGACCTATGCCAACAAAAAAACCGTGCAGTATTCAAGATTCAACATGAGACACTACGTGCGTTACGAGATTTTCTGTCAGAAAAAGGCTTCATAGAGGTTCACACGCCACGAATAATTGCAACAGCAACCGAAGGCGGAGCAGCTCTCTTCCCAGTTACATACTTCGAAAATCAAGCGTTTCTAGCCCAAAGCCCCCAACTATACAAAGAAGAACTTGTTCTAGGCTTCGAAAAAGTCTTTGAAATCGGACCATTCTTCCGCGCTGAAGAGTCGCATACTCGGCGGCACATAAGCGAGTTCATATCAATCGACATCGAACAAGCCTTCGCAACAGCCGAAGATGTCATGCAGGTTCTCGAACAACTTGTATATTATGTTTGCAAGAATGTAAAGGAAAAATGCAAAAGAGAACTTGAAATCTCAAAATATGATTTCGAAGTGCCAAAGCTTCCCTTTGAACGCTTCACCTACGATGAAATCTTGGCAGAACTCAAAAACGAGGGCGTAGAAGCTCCATGGGGCGAAGACATTCCAACCCCCGCCCTGAGAACTCTGGGGAAGCTTAACCCTTACTTCTACTTCATCACAGACTGGCCAATAACCGCAAGAGCATTTTACATAAAGCCAAAAGACGACAACCCAAAACTAACAGAAGGCTTCGACCTAATGTGGCGCTGGATAGAACTCGCCTCAGGAGGAACCCGTGTCCCAACAAAAGACCTACTTATCAAACGGCTAAAAGAATGCGAATTAGACCCGGAATCTTTTAGGCATCACTTGAAAGCCTTCGATTACGGCATGCCACCACACGCAGGCTGGGCCATCGGCCTAGAACGGTTAACGATGATGCTAACTGGGAGAAAGAACATAAGAGAAGTTGTTTTGTTTCCAAGAGACCGCTTTAGGCTTACACCTTAGCATTCAACTGCCTGTATTTTGAATCTATGTTAAGCCGTGTCTAGAAGACATGCTAGTGTCAACGGAACAAAGCGTCAGATCATGGTTTCTGCCGCCACGCTCGCACAGTTTCATACCACATAACTCCTGCGCTGAGCACGCATATGATTAGTGCAAAGACGCTGTAGAAGTTAACATGCCGAAACTGTGTCAAATAGAAAACTAGCAGGGTTGTGAACATGCTTGCATATAACAAGGAACGGGGCAACATGAAAGTGCCGAAGCGTACGAACTGTTTCAAAACTCCAACATTCACAGTCTTAACTAGACGATACTCCCCACGTACTTTTTCCACTAAACCTAACTCTGCAAGTTTATCAAGATGATAAACAGCCAGTGCTGGACTTGAAAATTCCAAAGCCCGTTGGGTTTCCCTAACTCCGACAACGCCATTTTTAGCTCGCAGTAAGAACCAGTAAACCTTGAGCGTGTTACCGCGAAGAATGCTAGCAACCTCTTCACTGTTAAACGTGAATTCCTCCAAAACCTTATTCCTAAACTATTGGGATACTGAGACTCGTTTAAAGAATTATGTGTTACCAATGATAGAGGGAATGTCTCCCGCATTTCCATTTTTTATGTTTAACACTTTCGTTCTTAATTTCAATTCAATTCGCCTTTTGGCAGCAGAGTTGTTAAGAATCCTTTGAAATCGTCTAACCTAATCTTATCTGCTTCTATTTTTTGTTCGGTTCTATCTAATGATGCCTCCTAGTCTGTTGTAGGCAGCAGAGTTGCCGAGTTATGACATGATTACTATCTTCATTTCACTTTTGTTCTCTTCTATGAACGCTTCCACCTTTGACTTGCTCGGTGCCGATTGAGCTCCTTCGCACTCGCATTTCAAAGACCCGCATGCCGCGCCATAGACGGCGGCATCTACGATGTTTTTTCCTTTAAGGAAAGCTATTACAAAACCAGCGTCGAAGGCGTCGCCAGCGCCTATTGTGTCCACCACTTTCACTTTAAACGGCGAGACCGAAAAATCAGCGGTCGGGGAGTACACGAGGAGGTTCTTGCAACCCCCCTTAACTACGTAAGTTTTATTCTTTCCTATTTTTTTTCTTAGTTTCTTCATGACACTTATAATCTCCATGTCGTCGTCTGCGCCCAGGAGAGTCTTAGCCTCTCTTTGATTAACCAATAGTATGTCAACGTTTTCTAGCACTGGCAACAGCATCTTGTATCCTAAATCCGATTTCTTTCGTCCAGGGTCAAAGGAGACAGTTTTTCCAAAATCCTTTGCAATTTCCGACGATTTGACAAGTGCCTCCAAATTGAGACCTGTCATATGGAGGTGTCTGGAAGTTCCGATGTATTCTGGGCGTATGTCTTCAGGGGCTATGGGTTCGGACGCTCCGATCATCTGAACGAACTCGGGTGTGCCTTCTTTGTCTACTGTGATAAGTGAGACTCCCGTTGGGTTGGTAAAATCAACAAGTAAGTGCTCTCTGTTGATACCATAGTTGCGAAAGCTTTGGACGACGGACCATCCGTAATCGTCAAAGCCTACCTTTCCAATTATGCCACACTTTAGCCCAAGTTTAGAAGCTGTGACCGCTGAGTTTGCGGTCGAGCCCCCCATACCTGATTTCAAACGGCCGTTAATCACAGCAAGTTTATCTGGCGAAGGGAAGTTATCTACATAGCATCGAATATCGTATAACACATGCCCTATGCAGACGATGTCGAACTTCAACCTGCATCAACCCTCAAGGAAATCTAATCTTCAAATGCTGATCGTCTTGCTTCACTTATGCACAGTCACGTTGCACGCACGCGATTATTTTATCTTTTTAATTTCAACATTTATGGGAATAGCAGACAGTCTTCTACCGCATTTTGGACATCTGCCATCGTAACGTTGGACAATTTCGTATGGTGGCTTTAATTCGATGTCTTGATAAAGGATTGTGCCACACTTTTGGCAGTGAATACGTTGAGGCAACGCATCAGCCCCCACAGAAACTCATGTGGGTATGCACAATAACATTTATGAAACGAGAATTCAGATTCTAATTCCAAATAGACACTAATCAGCTATGTCTTCGCGATTACATTGAAGGTTACTCTGTATTCCCGACTCGCTAAATTTATCTGTTAAGTTTGTGAACTAGTTTGCATCAAGAAGGTTTCACTGGACATGGAACACAGCACTGTAACTGTTGAAAATCCTGAAAAACAGGGCAATCCCGAATGTTCAAAATTTCAAGCGATCTGGCAGCAATGCTATATTGCAAAACAAAAGACATCTTACATGTCAAGGAAACGTTTGGACATCGAAGCATCGACAACACTCTAATCTACACGCAACTGATCAACTTGAAAGCGACGACTATCACGTAAGAATCGCCAAAACACTTGAAGAAGACAAGGAACTGATCGAGAACGGATTTGAGCACGTCACGGACAGAGATGGTGTCAAAATCTACAGAAAGCGCAAGCAAAAAGCGGAAGTACTACTGAAAAAACATGAGAATTATGTGATACTAACGTTTTGTATTTGGAAGTATCTTTTAGCCAGAAACCGTATGCGTTCTGCGTTTCTTCCATTCTTGCCTATGGCTACGCCCTTATCTCTAGGATTAACTGAAACGACGGCAATTGTTCTTCCATTTGGACGCTCAGTAATGCGTACTTCGTTCACTCGTGCTGGCTTTAAAGCGTTTTTAATGAACTGAACAGGCTTATCAGAGTGCTCAATGATCTCATGTTTTTTGCCAGTCATTCTTTCCAACAAATGAATGTTTTTTCCACCTTTACCTATGGCTGCTCCGATGTCGCCTTCTTTCACGATAAAGATAATTCGATTAAGCTCGTCATCAATGATACAATCTTTAACATTGGCGCCTGTTATGCTTTCAAATAACGCGATATACCGCATCTCGCGACTTGTAAGCCTTATGCCACTATGCATTGACTTCATCCGCTGTCTCTGCTACTGCCAGGGACTTCTTTGTTTTCGTAAGCTTCAAGATGTCTGAATCACCGGGGTCTCGTACAGTTAGCGTTGAAACTATGAAGGGTTTTCCGCAAGCCGCACCTAAATCTATGCTGGTTCCATTATAAATAATTACTGGAATGGCTGAAAGCTTACTGTAATATTCAATGTCTTCCCGAATATGCTTTGGACAGTTTGCCGCTAAAAGGATAAGTTTTGCTCTTCCAGTCTTGACGCTTTTCATCGCATTGTTAGCACCAAATAATACTTTGCCTGTTTTCACGGTTGTGGCGATGGCCTTGTTGATGTCTATCACTTGTTTTTCACCCGGTGAGGCGTTGACATATAGAGGTCTACAAGGCCTGTGCCTATTGGTATTGACTGTCCCACAATTACGTTTTCTGTCACACCTTTTAATGGGTCGCTTTCGCCCCTAATTGATGCTTCGACGATGTTTGGGACAGTGATTTCAAAGGCTGCTCTGGCCAAAACGCTGGCTTTTTTGCCGCTGATTCCATGTCTACCTATTTGGCGCACTTCACCTGTTGCTGTCATTATGTCTGCGGCTAGCATTACGTGGCGGATGTCCACGTCTAAGCCTTGTTCTTCAAGAACTCCAACAGCCTCTTTTATGATAACGTTTCTCGCGGCTTCAATTCCCAATGTTTTGGCAATTTCATGAATGTTGTTAGCTACCGTCCTAGTTGGATCTACGCCTGCGATCTGAAGCGCTCTTGGTAGGTTAGAACCATCTGTTCGTATAACCCATTCTCCCTTTTCTTCGGTTACCAAAACCCGTCCAATGCTTGGAACACCCTTAATATGATGGTTAGACACCTTATCAAGCAATTTTTTAGGGTCAATCTTTTTCGGTTTTAAGTAAAGCTTGTCTTTTTCCATTCGCAGTATGCAATTGGGCAGGTGCAAAGCTTCTTGGAGATGTTCAAGTGTTACTCCGCGGTCTTCCATCATAGTTGAGTCAAGTTGAATTGCAACTTCTCCGAGTTCTGGGTCAACGTACATGGCTTTAGTAATGTCTTCCAGAGTTGTACAAATGATTTCCCGCGCTACTTCGGTTGCTTTTCGCTCGCTTGCACGATTCTTCTTGTCGAGGTAAATGGACATAATCGGCGTGGAAGGCATTCTTCGTGCATCTACGATTTCAATGAGCCTAGGCAACCCCAAGGTAACGTTTTGCTCTCTGACACCTGCATAATGGAATGTTCTTAGGGTCATTTGGGTGCCTGGCTCCCCCATTGACTGTGCTGCAACTATTCCAACGGCTTCCCCTGGTTCAACTAATGCCCGTTTATAGTTTTCCAGTGTTGATTCAATTGCTTGGTCTACGCCTTTCCGGGGTAATCCAGCCTTGTTTAATTCATTGTTTAATTCTTCAATGAGGAGAGGTGTAAGTTGACCCATAACTTTTTCAATTCGATTCTTAATGTATTCTTTTGGCGCGGGTTTGCCCTTCTTAGCCACTAGTTTTATTTGCTCCACGATTCGGTTGACATTGACTGCTTTTCCATGGTCGCTTTTAGCCGGGTCAACTCCGTCTTCTCCATATCTAAATTGAATTATGTCGCCAATGGAGTTTCGAACCGTTGCGTCGTATTCGATGCGTAAGTGTTCCAGTGCGTTGATGAGGCGTCTCTGCATGTATCCACTTTGCTGCGTCCTAACGGCTGTGTCTACGAGTCCTTCTCGACCACCCATGGAGTGGAAGAAGAATTCCACAGGGTCTAAGCCGTCTCGATATGAAGAATACACGAAGCCTCTGGCTTTTGGAGACGGGTCTTTCACCTTAAAGTGGGGTAAGGCTCGTTCAAGATAACCACGCATTATTCGTTTGCCACGCACCGACTGTTGCCCCACAACTGCAGTCATCTGACCTATGTTAAGGCCTGAGCCTCTTGCTCCGGCTTGCGTCATTATCATGCCAGCATTTTCAAGAGCAAAATCTTCTTCGGCAGCTATTCCTGCTTTGTCCCTTGCTTGAGCCAGTTCGTTCATTACGTAAATTTCAAAAGATTCTTCTAAGGTTAAGCCTGGAAGCCTTTGCAAGGTTCCATCTTGAAAATCTTTGATTAGTTTACGTATTCGTTTCTCTCTCACCTCGATTATTTTGCGAATTTTTCTTTGAACTGCACGCGAGAGTTCCAGTTCGTCGAAGGAGTAGGTGAATCCTCGCATTGTTATGAACAGAGTTAGGACCTTGCAGATTCGATTCAGAAATTCTCGCCCAGCAGCGGGGCCATAATCCTTTATAATTCTGTGAAGCAGACTTTCAGATTGTTCTGCTCCTATGGAGTTTCGGTCTATTACACCCGACTTTAAAACACCATTCTTAATGACAACATACGCATCGTATTCGCATTCTTCACGGAAACAACGTGGACAAGCTATGCAGGTAGCTGCCTTAAAAGCGTAATTCAAGCCCTTCGGAATGAAAAGGCTGAAAATTTGTTTTCCAGTCCATCGAGGCTCAGGCTTTTTCACTGTTGGTTCTGGAAGTGACCCTTCATATCCGGCTGCCAAAAGTAGGCGGCAAACCTCTTCCTTTGTGAGCAACGTGAATTTTTTAGTAAACAGGTATGCGGCTGTTATGAAATCGGTTTTGGCTCCTATGATAGGTCCTCCGAACCTTGGTGATAGAATTTGGTCTTGGACTTGCATTAGAAGGCGGGCTTCTGTTCGGGCTTCCTCACCTTGTGGTATGTGAAGGTTCATTTCGTCTCCGTCAAAGTCAGCGTTGTACGGGGGACAAACGCAAAGATGTAAGCGAAATGTTTTATGAGGAAGCACGCGAACATTATGCGCCATTATTGACATCCGATGAAGAGAAGGCTGCCTATTAAAAATGGCAGTGTCCCCATCTCTCAGGTGGCGTTCCACAATGAAGCCAGGCTCCAAGGCTTCAGCAATCTTCTCACGATCTGTCACAAATTCTAGTCTAATGCGTTTGCCATCAGGTCTTACAACGTAAAGAGCACCTGGATAGTTTTCTGGTCCATTAATCACCAGCTGGCGTAATTCTTCAATATTCCATTCGGTCACATTCTCAGGTATTGAAAGCCTTATCGCAACTTCAAGTGGAACTCCAACTTCGTTGATGTCAATGTTTGGGTCTGGTGAAATTACGGTTCTAGCTGAGAAGTCAACTCTTTTTCCAGAAAGATTGCTTCGAAATCTTCCTTCCTTTCCTTTTAAACGTTGAGACAACGTTTTGAGCGCTCTTCCAGAACGATGTCGAGCTGGAGGAATTCCCGATGCCTCATTGTTAAAGTAAGTTGTCACATGGTATTGAAGCAGTTCAGACAAATCTTGAATAATGAGGGTTGGAGCTCCAGCTTCCATGTTCTCTTTCAAACGCTGATTAATTCGGATAATATCAACAAGCTTATGGGTTAAGTCGTCTTCAGAGCGGATTCCAGACTCTAAAGTTATGGAGGGCCTAACATAAACTGGCGGAACAGGAAGCACTTGAAGAACCATCCATTCTGGGCGAGCACTTTTCGAGTTGAAGCCGACAACTTCAAGGTCTTCATCTAGTATACGTTCAAGTCTTTCTCGAATCATACTTGGGGTTAATCGTTGCGCGCCTTCTTCTGAAATTTCATGGAAGGTTGTAGGCTTTGTAAACTCAACTTTAAATTGAGGAGCGCCGCAGTGGGGACATTCCTTGTTTCTTGCATCCCGCAAAATTTTCTTATAGAAGGCAGAGGACACCGCTCCCAACAATTTGCGTGTTCGTTCAATTCGCGACCTAATTTTTTCAATTTGAGTTTCCGGCAATAAAAGGCGTCCACAATTTCGGCAAGTAGCAGTTAGCACGTTGTAGATGACCTTGGTAAATTCAACATGAACTATTGGAACCGCTAATTCAATGTGGCCAAAATGGCCTGGACATCGAATGGCTGTGTTGCCGCATGTTTTACATCTCTGTCTTGGCTCAAGTGTTCCTAGTCGTCCATCCATGAGCCCAGAGGTGATGGGTGCACCATCCTCGTCGTAGGTATCCGCTGTTACAATTTCTGCAACAGAAAGCCTTCGTATGTTTTGAGGTGATATTATACCAAACGAAAGCTGGTCCACAACCTTATGTATAGTTTCTTCCAACGTTGCCATTTTACGCCTTCTCCCTCAGCTTTAGTCTAGGCGTTACACATAGGCTCATTAATTCTTGTAAAAGCAGTTTGAAGGCGTAGGAAACGAAAACGGGTGAAATCTGAGCTTTGTCGTCGCATATTCGGCAAACGTACTTGCGTTGTTTGAGGTCATAATACGCGATATAGCCACAATTTTCACATATGTAAAGCAGATACTTATCTGACTCTTCGAGAAGTCTGTCTCGGAGAAGCATTGCGGCTCCATGTCCGATTAAGCAGTCACGTTCCATTTCGCCGAAGCGGAGTCCACCACCTCTGGCTCGCCCTTCAGTAGGTTGTCGGGTTAACATTTGAACTTGTCCTCTTGCCCTTGCATGAATCTTGTCAGTAACCATGTGGTGAAGCTTCTGGTAGTAGACAATTCCCATGAAAATGTCGGCGACAAAACGATCGCCGGTGATGCCGTTGTAGAAGACTTCTCTGCCAGTATGGCTGAAACCCAAATCAATCAAAGCCTGCTTCAACTCTTCAGGCTTCTCATTAATGAAAGGCGTTCCGTCAACTGGTCTTCCTCTTGCAGCAGCCACCTTTCCACCCATAGACTCGAGAAACTGTCCGATGGTCATACGGGACGGAATAGCATGAGGATTAATGATAATATCTGGGACTACGCCATCGGTTGTGAAGGGCATGTCTTCTTGAGGAATAATCATTCCTATTACGCCTTTTTGGCCATGACGAGAAGCAAATTTGTCGCCTAGCTCTGGAATTCTCTGGTCGCGCACTCTGGCTTTCACAAGTTTGCTTCCTTCACGGGTTTGAGTGATGAAAAGGGCATCTACAACTCCTGTTTCTGCGGGTCTCAAGTCCACTGATGTGTCTCTCATTGTTGGACCCTTAACCTCAAACTCCTTGTATTCTTCAAGGAATCTTGGTGGACTTGTTCTCCCAACGAGAACGTCTCCGCCGCTTACTTTCGACTCTAAGCCTATGATGCCGTCTGGCTCCAACATGCGATAATATTGCTCTCCTCGATACCCTCGAATGCCAGCTTCAGGTATGACAAGTTTATCTTTGAGTCCACCCAGATATTGCCGGCATGCAGCCTCATAGATTCTGTAAAACGTAGAACGACCTAAACCTCGTTCAATTGAAGCCTTGTTGAAAATTAGCGCGTCTTCCATGTTGTAGCCTTCGAAAGAAATAACTGCAACCACACAGTTTTGCCCAGAAGGACGAAAATCATATCCTATAATATTCATGGGCTTAGTGTCCACTATGGGCTTTTGAGGATAATGCAAAACATGAGAGCGGGAATCCACGCGCAGTAGGATGTTGGTAGAATGAATGCCGAGCGCTTGTTTTGCCATAGCAGCCTCGTACGAATTGCGCGGGGACTGATTATGCTCAGCGTAAGGGATAAGGGAAGCACATATTCCAAGAATAGTGTAGGAAGCAATTTCAACATGAGTATGTTCAGGTGTCACTTGGTCAAAACTTAGCGCTACATACGAGTTCTCTTCTTCTTCAGCGTCAATAAACTCAATTATGCCGTTTTTCACGAGGTCTTCCCATGTCCACTCGCCAGAATAAATCTTTTCGATATGCTCTGGTTTCAGCTTTGGAACTCCGTTTTCTATAGCAATGAGGGGTCTGCGTACACGTCCTTCACCACAGTTGATGTAAACTTCTTCTCTTTCGATAAGAAACTTAGAAAAATAGGCAAGGTTCACTTCTGGAGAAATTTCTCCGTTTGTGCGCATTCTCCTGATTTCATCTGTTAACTCTCGCGGAGAAAGGGAATATCCAACTAAGGCGCCGTTTACAAAAACTTTGGCTCCAGACCCCCTTAGGGATTCGTTGGCTTCCAAAGCTGGGACGACGCCCAAATTGTAGAGAATCTGCTTTATCTTTTCGGGATTTGCGCTCACTGAGATGGAAGCCGAAAGAGCAAGGTTCTTTACTAAGCCACAGTTTGAGCCCTCTGGGGTTTC
>Ga0224501_10002980_pt1 | contig 13335 bp, 6 predicted proteins | sample SF_Oct11_sed_USG_4_FD_169105 | JGI IMG/M metagenome (GOLD analysis project Ga0224501, IMG submission 169105) | Sediment microbial communities from San Francisco Bay, California, United States - SF_Oct11_sed_USGS_8_1 | ecosystem: Environmental > Aquatic > Marine > Sediment | place: USA... | reverse complement strand
CCCTATTTGCATTATTGAAGTGACGTTCACCATCCTACCATATCAATACTATCAAATAAGTGCTTCATATTCTATCGGTGCTGTGTGACTAGTCAGGTATTATGAGTTTCTATACGTGACTTTCACGGAGAAACACCATCAGAAGGGCATCGCTCCAAAAAGCTCATGCAGAGAAGTGTTGCCAGGTGTTCTGTTTTATGGTGTAGTGGGTCAGGAGGGACAAATCAGAACCATGGTTGAGACCTGTAATGACTAGGGGCGCCTATATCGGGCGGGTTACACCGACCGCGTCCCATTTATTCACCAGTTTATAGGCGCTGGCATTATCTAGAGACTGTGAAAGTCACAGACCTATCCATCCATTAGAAGAAGAGATCCTCTGCAGTTTCTGCATCAAAGTGTCCGAAAATTTCCTCGACCAACTTATGGCAGGTCTTCGAAGTGACCAATTAGAGAAAAGCCATTGAACCAAAAAGCAACAGCACCTACTTATGCAGAACCGCACCAGTTTGATTGCAGTTATGCAGTTATCAAACAATCTTGTGGAGTTGAGACATCAGAAATTAAACTTTCGGATTAGAACGCAGCAGAATATCTCAAATCTCTTGATACCTTGAAAATCAGTGGGATTCTAAGTTCCGTCAGTGTTTGATTTCATTGACGCTTTTCAGTACAATTTCCGAGGTGAATAGACTAATCTATAATACAACAGTTACATCGTGTAAGTGGAATATCTTGTTCCATTTCAAGGAATGAAGACTATGACCGCTTTTGGTGCATATGACAAATTTTGGTACAGAGATCACTGCTATACATGTGAGAGCTGGCTGGTCGCAGATGGCGTGCACCAATTAGTTACTCTGGAGGCACAAATGGAAGTGTGAATGCCTTTACATATCGTTACTTTGGGCACCAGAATCATTGTAATTATGGGTCAATGGATGGCCTATACCAGGGAAACATTATTACCTGCACATTCCTGTCCAGCACATGGTGATGCTCTGATGTCATAGCCAACATCCCTCTCATCGCCGAAGAAGTCATCAGCCTGCCGAGTAGTGTAGCATCATTAGAGACCCAAAAAACCAGTTGGTAGGCCCTAACACGTACCGCGCTGTGTCCAAGGTTTGAATGCATCTTATACACCACTCTTTTAATAGAACCCATGCTTGAGGCACCCTAACCATGAAGGTCTAACCATTATATCGCCCAGACAGGGTGACTTACATCGTAAGTGCCATACACCGACAGTATTGCTACGCAACAGTCAATTGTAAAAAGTCCGTGTTAAATCCTGAGTCAAAGATGAAATATCAACTACAGTCCTTATGTACATGTGCATGTATTTGGCACACCTGAGTTTTTGTGCCATTGAAGGATGTATGGGAAATGGTCTTTGATACGGTTGATACCATACAAATAAAAGTATTATGGAATTCAAATCTCCAGTACAGCCGAAATGAGCCTTTAGGCGTTAGTGGGCATACGTTTGATTTGAGCACCATTTCCAAACAAACTGCGTTCTAACATTAAAAACTTAACAATAATGAAAGTATTATACGAATTGCAGTTTGTAAGGTGATGCGCGTTAGAAGATGAGAAACATGTAGCTTAGTAATGGTAGATTCTGGTACTTATCGTAAAGTGAGTGGGGTGCCTATTGTCCACAATTACCAACAAACTAGCAATAGAAGGCATCACATTGAGCACAATGAACCTCAGAAAATGCTTTTTTAGTCCGTTTATGCTGAAACAAGTAGTTCACTCGATAGGAATATCAAAGCGTTATGTCACTATGCATTGTTCGAGATAGCTTCACGTATGCGACATCATTCCAGTCTTCAATGGACAAGTTAGATCAGCATGCTGAGAAAGAACTCGTCTCCCGATACGATAGTGTCATGACGATTTCGTTGCGCACCCAGGAACGAAAGACGGCTCCACTCTGATTTGAATGATGACGCAAAATGACCAGCTAAAAGACACTTAAAAATACCCTTACAACAGGGGATGTCCTTCAGACAGTATAATAATTTATAGCTCTGACAATGATGATAATTATTCAGTCGATTACCAGCACTGTTACTGGAAAGTTAGGCTGTCCAGCCACCTAGATTCAGGCTATTTGGAGGCAAAAGATTTCCTAGATATTCAAGCTATGCAGTGACATAAAGGAAGGGATTAACAACTGAGCCTGGGAATCCCCTAATTGACAAATCAGAGCTCGAGCTGATTATAGCTAAGAGTGTTCCGTACAAATGGCCGTAATCTAATTAGCATGACAAAACATGGTCATTTTGCATCAAGCACCACAACGTGCATCTATTCCCAACCTTCTTAATTTTACCAATGAGATGACAAGAACATAGTTACCTTGCCTGACGTGTAACAATTGATTGATAAGTACACAGATAAGATGGCAAAATGGCTAGCTAAATTATAAATGCACCTTTACCCCGGTTTTGTGGCCGGCTTATAGACTGAAAAGGAAAATTAGCCGTTATATAGCCAATATTAAACGCCATTGTTCAATTGGGCAGAGTTCTAAGGAGAACTGAGCAATCAGAACAGTTGTTCGCTCTACAGGGCCGCGAAATTCAAATTTTAGGCCACCTTTCCCATGAATATCTGCTGTGTTTTGCGCTCGGTTTTCTTTCCAATGGTTGACTTAAAACGAACAATACTTGTATAATATGTTAGAGTCTCATCATTTCTCTGGAACTCTAAAAAGATATTTATAGTATCATGATAATTCAAGTCAGAAAAGTACTCCTAACTTTGATGGCTTTTGGAAAATTAGCTAGCCTATGTATGATACAGCGAGTCAAGTTATCTGGGTTAGGCAAGGCATCCGTTAGCAGACCGAGTTGAATGATTCACCATACCAGATTAACAGCTATAAGCAGTGTCACTCGCCACTGGTGTACTAGTGACTAGTTTGCAGCAAAGATTCAATAAAACGCCAAAAGGAACATACATAGGAAGACATTAAGAAAGCTAACAACTTTTCCCGAGATTTCTTCATTCATAAATCGTGAGGGGTTCCGGTCGTCACTATCATAATAAAGCCAAATATTTGCTTGGGGCTTTGAATAAGGCATCTGAGTATAGTTTCCGCTGAGGTCCACAACAATAGGAACAAGATAACAATAGGCCTATTCTCGAAACCGGGACGATGGCGACGATGAATTAATAATTAGGCTGGGACGATAGGTATTTTTAGAACAGATTATGTGGGCAAAAATTATTCGTCCTGGAACAATGGCGACGATGAATTATTTGACCTACTGACCCCCAACTCTTGCCTAATGAAGGGCAGTTTTGCTGACGCCATCTGTGCGATTTCTCTTTGTTGTGTTTTCAACTCGCAGTTCCAATCGACTCTCTAGTTTTGTTTTGGAATCGGTTTCGTAGTCACCTCTTAGCTCGCGCTATAGATCGAGTACAACCACCGGTAGCCGCGGCAAAGCTCGCTAACCTGCCACTAAAAGGGGAAACCGTTCTACTGGATTTCTAAGCTGAGTCAGTCACTCACTATTCCTGAGTCCGGTTCGTGCTAGCGGAGTGAGTCTGCCAGTTTACCCAAACTCAGGTCCAACGTAAAAAGGTTTAGTTGGTGGAAACGAGTTTAGTACTGCTGGTACCGGTAGTAGTAAGTAAAGAGTGTGACACTAGTGGCGACTCTTTTGTCTGTAACAGGCTGTTCTAAGCACTTAAAGTGAAACCAGTTTACCTTTCCTCAAATTCCTGTATGATTGTATGAGTCGAGTCTCGAGAGTTGAGTGTATCAGACAGCGTATCTGTTCTGCAGTGTATGGCTATGAGTGACTGAGTCAGTGAAACTGTAACCAACTGTAACTTGTAAATGTACGAGTAGACTGGCAAGATTGTATCAACTATAAGGAGTGACACTGCCAGACTAGCTCAGTTGGGTAGTTCGCTTCTTATTCAGTTATTGACTTATTGGTTGACTTTGGACTTGGTGAAAGTTCAATTCAACAACAATTGAGCAGCAAACTGATTCGGGGATTATCAATCATGAATTTGAGATTGTGACTGAGCGAGCCAATCTCGCGAGTTAAGTTACTGTGAAATTACTAGTGGTTCAATCTAATCTGTTGTTAGTTCTATTGGGTGCTATTATAAACTGGTAAACCTCTCCTGTATGAGTGACTGACTGAGTACGGAAGTGAGCTACTTATGTTATTAGTTGACTATAGCGGAGATTGAATGAATCACCGGTTGAGCTCGTATGCCAATGAATGAGACCGAAAACTGATGTTGGTGTGAAGAAACCATTGAATCATGTGGTGTACCTGAGGACAGAATGCACCCTATAGGTAAATTTGTTGCCAGTCTCACATTTATGAAGAGGTGCTTTTGTAATTTTAGGAGCCTTCATGCAGTTAGCCATTGGACTCAGGATTCATCTCCAATCACCTTCTGCTGAGTGTCGCAATAGCGCGCTCAACAGGAGCCACCTCTTACAGATCAGTGTGGGCCAGGTAAGAGCATTCCGTTGTTATTAATGCTTCTTGCGAATGAATTTTTAGTAAACAATCTGGATGGACCCCTCGGAATAGTAGAAAAACTCAATGGCTAGAGCACTCGGATCAAAATCGAAAGATCCCGCGATCATGTCCTCGTAGTGCTGAGTGAATAATCTCCTCGTATCATTCCTAGCTTCTGTCACTCCCACAAGCCACAGTCGAAGGGGTTTATTAAACAGGGCGACCCCATGCCAAAGTAGAGAAATAACTGAATGAAATTATATGCCCAGAAACAAAAGTTGGTTCCAGCTTCTATATACCAGGTAGTTACATCGCAGTTGCAGAACCTACAAGTCATCATTGTATGTAGACCAGGGCCATCATACGCTGATCTAATACACCTCATTTCTGTCTTTCTGTCTTCTGGTGTTAGCTGCCATAGGCTGTGTATGGGACTGATGTGTCTACGCAACACCTAATTTCAAGCTTAGCTCGGAGCGAACTGCGTTTCAGCATGCAAATATAGACTTTAGGGTATATGAACACAACTAATTTCATATTCACCATAAAATACTGCTGTGAGGTACTGCGTAATGCTACATAACCTCTACATCACTGAAGGTTTTTATTTGAACTCTGTCCTGGACAGCCAACTGAACTTGACAACAAAACTTCAGATATTACCGACTAATGCTTTTCAGTGAGATATACAGGTACTACTTATAGCTAGATGGAATAAAGACTCAAATTCTATGACGCTTCATTATGCTCGTTACTTACTGCAATACAAATGATCTAAAATCCAAAGTTCGGTCATTCTACATACTACACACATTCTCTGGTTGAACATCTGTTAGTTCGTCTCCTACATTGGCAACAAGAATCGGAGCTGCTCTTCAAGAAGTCACTCATTTTTCTTAGAACAGTTGTTTCCAGTACTTCGTTCGATTGACATCACGTCCAGTTGGGAGACGACTGTCAAATGCGACATATATTTATCCCATGTGAGTTACAGAGAAGAAGCATGAGGCATGAATGAGATCGCACTCCATAGAAATGAAAGTCCAGCTATAACACGGCGTCCCTTTTGCAGGAATGCCTAGGAACTAATCATTGTTTTCCTTTGAATTAAAAGTGCCCAGGGATAGAATTGTTAAATGAAATTCGTCATTAAACTTGACTTTTCATAAGGGACTGGATAATTGACAATTTGTCTGTGGATGGCTTTTTGAGTGGCTCAATAAGCTAGCTTCGAAGTGCGTACGTGCACTACTGGTACTATGTACACTCATCTTGGTTGTGGTTTTATCCTGCGTAAGAGTCGCTCATGCCAGTGCTACTCACTTTATTTCAATTGAGAACTTCTTAGCCTTGTTGGTGAGAAACTGTTCCACCAGCTGTGTGTGATGAAACCCCGATGGGCCGACCTGTCAAAGAGAAGGAAGCGGTATTGACACTCCTGAGTAGACAAAGATATGGGTTGTACTTGTTACAGTAGACCTGCATAAATGGCCCAATCTGCCATGCTCTGGAATGTCACCAAATGAAGTGATCACTAAAGAAGTGATCACTTACTGCTACTGGAGAATTTAGTGAATCTGTGCCTCACTTGAACTGAGTGAGCGGTGTGAGCCATTTCTCTTTGGTCCCGTCTGGGGTTGCCCGGAAGCTGGATATTGGCCTGCATTTCAGAGCATCCTACCATGCCTGCAAAGGGACTGAATGATCTACAAAGGGTTACCAAATGGAAGAAATGGAATCCTGTGAGTGAACTTAAAATACCAGCAAGCAGGTCACACTCACGGTAAACCAAATGCAGTTTGGTCCATTTACACAATTTCATTTCCACGATGGGGTTCATGTGCTAAGTGCGCGTGAAAGGAATTTTCACGATTTGCATATTACTACCTCTTTCTTTCATGACCCAGTAGAGTCCTCCCAATCAATATTGTTTATCTGTCACTACCAGCAACCGATGTGGGTCAAGATAGAACTACGGTCACATGACCGCAAGCTATACTTCCGGTTGGCAACGATAGTGTTCTCGAAACCGGGACGACAGGACTCATAATGTGTTGGACATGGTATTTTTCATGCCGGGTTATCGTCACCGTTTTGCTTGTTTTGTTACTAAAAAGAGCATTTTTTACTTCATCGTCGCCATTGTCCCAGTTTTGAGAATACGCCTAATAATAAGAACTGTAACCGTTTTCAAAATCTTTTCTGTTTTGTTAACGGTTAGCAATTCCTCGTGGCCAAAAAATGCACTTGATGACACGACACTTACTATTTGCATTCCGTATGTGCCATGGTGAAGTAACCATTACTGGTAACTGTTTCCATCGGACCCTCTCTACTGTCTGCCACTCAGCTCTGCATTACTGCTGAATGACGAGTAAAGTCACTATTGAGATCAAAATGTTATTAGGGCTGCCGGTGATAAGTCCATAGAAACTTGTTAACTGCTGTGTCATGGCCGCAGGTCACATAACCCTTGGCTTCTGTCTGTTATTTAGCCCCTGAAAGATCTGGATGGCTGTATAAAGCAGGGATGCAATCAAATTGCCAGGTCTCACCTGAATATAGAGATAAATGTGTGCCTAATGTGAAGAGATCTTGGAGCTGAATGTATTAGACTTCAGCTAAAGTCTTTTCCCAGGCTCAAAGATGGAGCCCCTCCGACCACAAGCAGACACACGCTACCACAGGGAAGGTTCTTATTGCGTATGGCAGGTTCTACCTTTAACCAGCTGAGCTATCCTGGGAGGCAGTTAGACAACTATGGCCCACTGAATTCTGGGACCTTTCGACGGAATGTAATGCAATAAGAAACACAGCGATGAGAATGATGGAATCCGGAGTCATCCCCATCAGAAGCCAAGGCGATCAAACATTGTGAATTCGGAGCGAGGATTTATAGAATGGTTCTCCAGGCTTCCCCATTCTTAAAGGGAAGCAGCTCTGCATTCATTGCGGCGATAGCGAGTGGTACTTTTCCAAAAAGCGAATATCGATTATTCGAATAAACAGTGCCCGAATGGTCCAAATAGACATAGAATGGGATATCTTATTACTAAATCCAATGGTCCGTTCAAACCAAAAAAATTCTTTGTGAGCAATCAAGAACGTTCTTCGACCGTGTTTCAGGGCTAATCGCTGTTCCTACCTAATGACTTAGCTCTTCATGTTATTATTGTTGCTAATCACAAGGTCGCCGTTGCTTACTCACGTGATTGCTGTTGCCAGAGCCACATAAAAGAAATATGGTGACCTGACCGGAGTTAGATCGCACGGGCGATATCGTGATCTCTTCGAAGTTGTTGGTGTGTCTTTGAGACAGCATCCGAAGCTTTATCGTTTTTAGTGTTCAAAGAACGATCCAAAAGAACGTTCTTTAGCGTCCTTTTGCGATTATTGTGGGTCCGACCTGCAATAATTGGGACCATGGAGACCATTTACACCGAATCTTAAACTGAGCAATTGGATGCCAGATCAGTGTTAACAGTGTGGACAAGAATGTGAGGGAATCAAGGAGTGAACAAGTCATAAGCTGACCCCGATCTTACATCGAAGGCTGCTATAAAGACTGCTCTTTTTTCAGATAGGACCTGCAATGATCGCCTTATGTGGTATGAAAGCCGAACCGACAACAGGAACTCAAGAGGCGTGCTTATGGCGTGGATTTTCTGTAGAAGGCTTGCGCTTGATATTTCTTCTTCTTCCCGCATATGGCAGCGCTGCCGGGTTAGATACTTGTGTTTTTACCAGTGATGGCTTAGCATGGAGCACCACATGTATGGGGGTCAGTATCAACGCTCCAGGTTGGGAGTCAGTCAGCCTAACTAAGTTTACACATCACAGGGTGAAAATATTGACGGTGCCACTCCAGTCAAAACCCGGACTCTGATGAGTGTTTCAAGATGGGAAACATGTTGTATAGTAATGATAGGTTATGATACTTACAGTAAGGTGAGCTATAGTGCATATCCCCGGAAGCCAGGAAACCAGGAAACCAGGAAGCTATATTGATAGAAGGAATAACATTGTTCTCAGTGATGCTTGGAAAATCTATTTTAGCACATTTATCCCGGAGCAAGTATGCGTAAGCTGTACTCAGGAACTCAGCGATACTGCATATGCGCAAAGTATAAGCAAGGTTGAACAACTTCGCATTGAATTTCAGTTATATTACTCAGGCCTTCGGGCGGGGAAGTGGGTGAGCACAGCAGAGTACTGCTTTGCTCACTCATGCAACATACAGATAGCAGCATAAAGGTGATACAATTGCCAAACAATGTAGTAGGATAATGCCTCTCGCTATCCCTAAGGTATGCACAGTCTACCAGCCTGTTGTACCCCCTCTCAACACATTTCCCCGCCATGAGCGAGGTAGTACCACTCCTCATTGAGAGTTCCTCATATGAGTACCTTGTTATTATGGGACCGGCCTTCAGCCCCTAAACTAGGGTATTAATTTTATGTCACAGACTGTCAGTTTGACTACAGCTGTGGCTGTCATTGTGGATGTATGTGTTAGGTATTCTCCTGCTGGCTTTGGGGTGTGTCGGGTGGGATGATATAGGGGCATCGCGTGAAACCGGCTAGGGCAGAGCAGGGTAGCGCGTGATCGGCATAGTAAGAACAGTAGGGTGGGGCAGGCGGCGTAGAGCTGGCAATGGGAGGGCTGAGTGGTGCGTCTCCACCGACACCAATAAGGCCACATAGTCAGATATCGTTTCTTTTCTGCAATTACTATGCCGGCAGTTCGAATGGTCCATGTTCGATGTGGAACCAAACAATAAAATGGGTTCAACCAGTAAGGAGTAAGAACCCACAATGCCCTAGGGCCCACAACTCCTAACACTGGCCGCTGGCAGGTTTCGAAAGAGTCCTAGATTGTAATTCATCGCAACTATCAGCTTGGGGACTGTAATTGGAATTAGGCAAGAATCCAAAGGGATACGCGCATGTCAAGGCACCTGCCAACACGCGGCATCACGGAGGATTGCTGAGTTGGGCGATTCTAATTATCAGCTTGTTCATTCGAACGGCTCTGTACAAAATCAGTGTTGGTGGCCACCTCCTTTTGGTTTTATTATTAACTAATAGTATTTCACTTCCCACTCGCCGACGTATACAGATTGCGACAACTGAATAACGCGTGTCTTTATCACCAATCTCTGTTATCGGGCGGTACTGCGGTTCATTTCAACTTCGCCCAAGTACCGAAGCATTACACTTTTACAGTTTGGGTTGATCTCAGTCGCTGGTCACTGCTACATGCTACCTTTGGCTTTCGATTCTGCTGAGCTTGTTTTGTGCACCTGGTATCAGTTACTCACCCAGTCTGATTATAGACTCGCGGCCAATATTTGTGTCCAGTGGGATTATGTTCTCACCGCGCCACCCGCATTTTGTAGCCTTTCAGCATGACTGATTCATTGTCCAAGGATGTAAGACTCAATCCGGTGGTACTACTGGTAGATATCATGAGACAGGATGTAAGCACATCTGCTTCCACTAATTGGCACTCTTCTGTAAGTGAAACTCCCAGTACTAACTATACCCAGTATTAGTTTCGAAGCCGCATTGCTTAGTCATATTATCTCCATGCTTATGTAGTTTGCACTGGTTAGGGCTGAGCCTTTTTCTTGCCAGATATATGATTTCATCCTTAATTTGTAAGATCTCATGCCTAGTCTGCTTGGCCTCAACTTCATCAAGGTTGGCGGGTTAGATACTTGTTTTTTACCAGTGGTGGCTTAGCATGGAGCATCATGTGCGGGTCATTATAATCGCTGCATGTTAAGAGCCAGCCAACGCAAGTAAGGTTCCACATCACCCGCCGATATTCGACTGAAATGGGTAGGCTGTTCTTTAACAACCGTGGAATGATTTTGACTCTAATTATCCACTAGTTGTGACCTCCATTTCTTACCGTGGTGATCCAAACCAACGCTAGCAACGTGAATTGATGGCCTTGCTAAAGGCCCATACCAGAAAAACACCCCGCCGGCAGCGAGGCTCCAACCTGCAATCCTTAGCAGATCCAAGCTTTTACCAACTGAGATATCCCTTCAGCTCTTTCTGGGTGAAGGTAACTCTGTGATTTGTCTTTAAATTAAAACTGAGAATCATGATGAGCAGTATGAACAACACCAAGTTCAACTGGAACCGAAGGACATTCTTATTGAGGTCCCTAACGGGTCGGAAGCACTGGACTCTGGTGCGGAGACTTCACAACAAGGCAACTTTTAGTGTCTCATCAACTGACCACAAAAATGTACTGTTCTGGCAACTGTGTTCAGGATGTTTAGGTGAAGCTTGAACGGCTGATTCTGACTATTACCCATTGGTTGGGACCTACATATAGATCATGGTGTGGTTATTTACTCCCGCGCCGGCTGATGGGATGACAAGCTTGGGTGCCTTTTGTCTTCTTGTGATTATGCATTGAGCTGAATAGACAAAGATTGTGTTGGTGATCCATAATTCCTTTAGCTAACTTAACGGCTTGCATACCTCCATGGCCATTTTGATAGTTTTGTTGAAATCGCATACTTCATCCTCAACATTTAATAGTGCTTCCAAAACAGCCTCATTTCGAATTGGACAAATGAGTCGAGTGCACAGTGCTTCATCCTGGGTATCCTTTAACAAAGAATCTGTATCTTTCCTGTACAGTGAATTCCAGCAAGTTGTACTATTTCTTCATGAACTGAATGTTGGTCCTCATGGAAATACAGTTGATCCTAGTTGGCGGGGGTCGTTGTTTTCAAAGGCCCAACAGTTGTCCATAGATACACTTTGGACTGGTTTTCTTAGGGTCACCTGTGCCTCCTTGTCAGGGTTTACTAAAAGTTGCGAACAGTCTCACTGAGTGACTACCATTGGTATAAATATATAGATCGGCAATCAGTCCGCAGTGCAAGGCTCACCCCGCGAACTGTCTCACTGAGTTACTACAATTGGTATAAATATATATTTTAAATGTTTTCTCTCAGGGAGTAGTTTCATCATCCGTTAGTTGTCCTCCTACTATATTCCTATTTTGTGCTTCTGTATCTCCTGCTGTTGCTTCATTTCTCGCCTCTGCATCTCCAACTCCTCGTTCTGCATCGCAATCTGTTGTTTCTGCATTTACGTTTGTTGGTCCATCTGTTGTCAATGCATCTTCGCTTGTTAGTTCAGTGTGATGAGTTCCTGTGCGTACATGGTGATTGGCCTCGCTGAAAAATCAGTATATGGTTGAGGTATATAATGTAAAATAATAACAGCACTAATCAATGTCCCATCCTTGTTACCGACTTATTGTCTCCTCGTACGGAGTGTATAGGTAGACCAGAGCATAGAACCTTTAGAGTAGAAATAGGTGTCTATTCTCCCACTGACAAGAACTGACTGGCTACACTTACAGAGTGGGCAAACCAGTTGAGCAAAGCATAGAAGTCGAAATGAACGCAAAACAAACGCATTTTCCTCTTTCTAGTTTAATGAAAACAGTAAAATGGCTTCGTGATTGAACATCAGACTGACATAAGCTCAAACAGAGAGAAATTCAACTTCTGTAAAGCGATCTCGTTCAGTGCCTGTCTGTTGTCTTGACACGTGGATCCGAAGACTGCAACAGTTATATAATTCAAAAATGTCACCCTAACCTGTTCACAGTTGTCACCCTTGTTCACAAATGTCACTTTTGTTCACAAATGTCAGCTCATCTATTTAAGTGAGTTACCCATGGTTGTCATGAAAATAAGCTTTGCACATTTTTCATTTAGGAAAAAGTTTTCCAAGCGCATCATCCCTGCGTACTTTTCTGTATAGCGCTGAGAGCAGTTCGGTTGCACCTACCCGTCGTTGAATAGCCATAAGGTTGAGTTCCTTTGGTCTTAGTTGCGGATTAACCACAAAACCAGTACAGCAAACATCTTAATCCCATTATGACCCATTATGTATTGATGCACGACTCAGGAGCAGAGAGAAGCGTTTTGAGAATGATTATCAGTAAAGTACCAGGCGGTCAGCACGAACTGGTAGGCCGAGAAAGTTTGCCTTGACAGTCTTACTTTAAGGGTTCAGGGGATATTAACTGTTCATTGTGTCATGTGGTGATTCCATACACCACATGGTTTTGTAATTATATTTAAACCACACCTTATTCCTAATGACCCACTGCACTATAAAAAGCAGTGGTCAACCTATTATCGCTCTCTGTGTCTCACATCCTCCTCAACGAATGCCATTAAATATCTCTGGCAAAGGGTTAAAGGGATATTAACTGCTCTTTGCAAGACTCCATTGAGACCCTGTCCTTTACTGAATATTTGTATTTGCAGGAATCCACAAAAGGAAAATTGTCCCAACTCTCACAGATGCTCCACAAGATTCGCTCTGGGCAGCCGCCTAAAGCAATGCCTGCCAGTTGACACACGACAGAGGAAGTATGCCTGCACCATTTGTCCAAAGAGATTCACCTAAGCGGTAACCTAAAGGTACATTTCACCATTCATACAGGGGAGAGACGGTATGCTTGTACCATTTGCTCAAAGAGATTTATTCGACAGGCCACTTGAAGTCACACATGAGAATTCACACATGAGAGAGACGGTACGCTTGTACCATTTGTTCAAAGAGATTCACCGATGGGAGTACCCTAAGGCAACACATGAGAATTCACATTGGAGAGGCCAAGTATGCTTGTATCATTTGTTCAAAGGTATTTGCTCGAGCAGACTACTTGAACTCACACATGAGAATTCACACGGGAGAGAGACTGTATGCTCATACCATTTGTTCAAAGGGATGCGCTCAAGTGACCAACCTAATGAAACACATGACAATTCTC
>Ga0224501_10002979_pt1 | contig 13339 bp, 11 predicted proteins | sample SF_Oct11_sed_USG_4_FD_169105 | JGI IMG/M metagenome (GOLD analysis project Ga0224501, IMG submission 169105) | Sediment microbial communities from San Francisco Bay, California, United States - SF_Oct11_sed_USGS_8_1 | ecosystem: Environmental > Aquatic > Marine > Sediment | place: USA... | reverse complement strand
AGGAATATGACTACATACATATAAATAAGGTTGGGCAATGCAACACTCCAGCGGGTACCACACAGGTACTAGACTTATGCTAATGAAGTTGTATTCGCGGAATATATCATCACGATCCATCATCAAAGACCGCAACAACTCTATTTGTCATAACTGTGGGAATATGGAACGAAAACATGCGAATGTCGAGAGGCTTGTGTATTGGGGGACTGGTGGACTAGACTATAAGGGAATATGTGAATTAATTAATACAGCGATAGCTACGCTGCATATTCAGTGAGTCAAGCCAAATGAGGACAGACCGTTTTGCTTGGAATTGCAAATTTGGCCATTCCTCAGGTAATCAAGGTGGGGAAATTAGAAGTTATAGAAACCTTCCTCTGAAATCAGTGTGAAATTCATATATTACCAAAACAGTTTACGGCCATATTTGGTCCTCTAGTTCTCCACATTCCTGTTACTAGGGAGTATACCACGCAGTTTTTCAATTGACATTATTCAGGTTGATCTTGATATAAAGTTACTGCACACTGCATGACCGATTCTGTTTTTAGTCCAGGGATCAAGCTGTTGACAAACGCGAACTCACCCTTGGTACATCGCTGGAGTCCATGATGTAGTTCCACATTTCGCCATCTTGGCTGTAGGAGACCAGAAAGTTGGTGACCCATTCTTTTCCATCGCCACGTCCCTGGGTCAGTACAGCCGATACCTACCAAGAGATAGCAGTGTGAATGTGACCAGGATACATGGTGGCGGCACACATTGTCATAGGCATGTAATGGATGGTGCCCGTCCATGCGAACCAAATGCCATGGGACATTTTGGGTCCATTTTAACAACACCAATACATTCTGATCACAGGTAGGGAGGCGAAGGATGAAACACAACTTGGAAAATTTTCAGTAAGCAAACACGCTGATGTACAGTATACTGCATTTCTACAACACGACCTAGAATGATGGAATTGTCTGCCCAATCTAGACAGTCAATCTAGCTGACCATCAGTTAACATGTCTGTGATTTACATGCTTGTTGCACGTAGTATGACTGTGTTCAAACAAATCTTTTAGCATTTCACTATAAAGGCTTGCTTTTGGCTTATTTCCGGCTTGTTTCAATTCAAAGGAAGTCTTGTGACGGGACCTTTGTTTCTTGAATGGAAATCACAATGTTCAGCTAAAGAGGATTGGCGCTTATAAAAGTGGAACCAGCTAGCCCGTCCTTTAGTAGGATAACTCTATGTGGTATGAAAACCGAACCTGCTGTTGACGAATTGAGAATGTTTTTGGATGTAGGGCGACACCATACCGCTTTTACATGAGCGCGTTAATACTACTACGCCAATATCAAGTGTGTTGGCTCATTGGGCCCGCTCGCACCCAAAAACGGTGTAATGTATCTTAGTTTACAATAGCATTTGTACCAGCTGAATTAACATGAGGTTTTGTTGGCAGGAAACTTATTATTCACTGAGCAAAGTGATTCAAACATTCTTAAGACTTGGTGTCAGTCACATGGCGCATTTAGCAAAATACAGGACAAAAATGTAACGGGACAAATAACACGCCAAAAATAATGATTACGTATACAAAACAGGTACAATGTCATTCGTGTTATTGAAAAGGAGGCATGCATTTGTTTTTCAACGCCCGTCACCCTAGCCCAATCGAATCAGTCCAGGGTTGTAAGACCGAGCGGATTTTTACTGATTCAATTGTGTTTTCGAGTCTGTGTTTCTATTGTTTATGTTAGTTTTGAGACAAGTACCTGTTAGTGCTGGGTCGATGGTCATAGATAAACAGTCCTCGTGGAAAAACTGAACTAGCTTTGGCGTATTAACGTCCCCAAGGCACTTGATGTGTTATGGCTTTTTCCCAGCTCATTCAGACATGCACTGAAAATCTAGTACAATCAAGTGCTAACTGTTACCATCTTATTGTTTCGACTGTTATCTTTCAATTTATTAAATATTTGGAAATCACCCGCTCCCGATATTAAAGTGTCTAAATGAGTCACCATCACAAACATAGTAGCCTTTCAATATCAATTGGGTTAAACTGATTCACAGCTCAATAGATGAACAGATACAATGGGTAATCCATAGATTTTATCCCATTATGATGGGCGGGCCTAATTGGGTGTGAGAAACTAACAGATTGAGCTGTAACCTAATGAGGTTGGTTACAAAAAACCTTTCACAGATTTACGTATATATGTAGTTGCCATGAGAAACGTAGCCTTGAATGTTTTGGCATGGTGTGGTTATTTTTACCACCAAACAGTTACGTGTAATAGTAAATCTCTAGTGTGGGGTGAAGGAGAAAAACATTTTCAAAGATCATTATAAGTTCTCCACTCGCTCCGGTTCGAGACAACAACTTGGTGCAGTTTACTCAGAAAGAGGCAACAAAACTGTTCAACTACAGTAGCGCCGCAACCACCGGTTTATCAAAAATCAAGTACGAGTCAAGTACCCAGCCATAAAATCATATGGAGCGATGAGATAGTGGAAGGTAGGATGGCGAAGCCAACCAATAATGATCTCAGGTATAGACAAGCAGGCCGACCTTACATCAACAGAGTTAACAAGCAAGTGCTCCGAAAAACTACTCTTCTCGAGTTACACCCGCTAGTCATCTTCAATACACATAAACACAAAGTTTATAAGGGTTTCCTTTCTGATTACTTGGTGTGTTTCATTACCTCGATTTTTCAGTCAACGCAGTTTTGTTTATCGAATATACATAAAGCGATGGTGAAATAGCTTTTTGCACGGTAGAGGGAATATAACTCTAACCCAAACTGAAATTATCTTGCCGAGTTAGCAACGGTGTTCTGTTCTGCCTCACCTCTGTGACCACACCGAGGTCTATCTGTATCCATTCAGAGCTAGATTTGACTCTGGCGCACCAGGCGAGTTTATTCTCGAGGTAAGGCCGTGCATATTGCGTACCGCATCCGGCCTCCCATTCAGCTGGATAACTAGAACTAGCTGTAATCTGGGAGTCCTGAATGTCTCCCGAGATCATGCCCAGTGGGCCGCTGTTACTGCACACTAAAATGAGGATGAAGTTTGTTATCTCTTTGTATTCGAGTGGGGAACAATAAACAGGGTACAGTTTGTACTTAAAACACTGCATTACATTTAGCAAGCTATCATTATAAGGAGCATGCTGCTCCTCTTAAGAAGGACACTCTGTCTGCACCATTAAAATAATTGGCATAGCTCAATGGCTAGACGTCTAGGCTTGAAATTAACAGATCCCAAAATCAAATCCTAGGCATGCTGCTACTGTAAGAATGAGGTCCTCACATGCATAATCCGTATAGTTCCCACTACTACAGAACAAGCCTCAGGCTTAGGAGGGCCGTTAAATAGGATTGCCAAGTAGAATAATAACAAAGTGTCCAATGTCCTTTTTTTGTGCAACCTCAGAATTCTGGTGGCTTTTTAACAGGGATGCAGTAAACTACAGCTCAATGACATAATTGCGCAGTCTTATAGCATTCGAATATAGTGTAGGAATATTAATAGTCTACAGTCTTGGGTGTATTTCTCTACCCCAGTTGATTCTTGGATTGATTTCCAGTCATTAAAATATGTGATACAGCCAGCCAATACTTGTCACCTGCTTGTTAAATGACCATATGGCTGCCCAAGGGTTGACTAGAAAGAGGGGGAAAGAGGGGCATCGGGTCCTCACGGCAAAAGTGTTATGATTCCCTAAAACTCTGCTTCCATGCATAGTTCACAATAGAGAGAGAGACTAGAGAATGTTGCTAATTTTTCAAAACAGTTTTTTTTGTACATTCTGGATAACACAAGTAACTGGCAGTCAGCGCAATTAGCTCCGGGCCTAGTTGCTGACCCCCTTCAGTCCATACCAGCGTGTCTTAAGTGATGTAACATAAGATGACTTGAAGCTTACAAAGTATCGATATCGATTCACCATTCAATTCAGGTTATAGCAGGGCTAGCTGCCCCATGGAGATGCTAATAACAAAACGTAATGTGCTATCATGCAGTGATCGGAAGTCAGTCGGCGAGATCGTCAGCCCGCAACAAGCAGCAGATAGATCGCTTATGCGTCAGCCGAACTTCCCTCTGCACTGCACACAATGATTGTCATATTGGATAATTGTTCATAACAAGAAACGTATAGAACTTGTACAGCCTCAGTTTGCAGATCAAACTGTCATGAACATTCCACGGTGGCGATGATTGAAATTTCTGTCAATTCTTGATGCATTTCATAAGTTATTCATTTTAAATAGAAAGGCCAACAAATTTGCATTAGGTACAAAACCAACAGGTTTTGCAGTGTTTTCATTTTTACTTAGGTAACCCTAGTCTTATTGGTATACTTGTACGGTGTATGTCATCATATTGTGAGTTCTTCCATGGTCATGTGTAGGCGCGCGAACATTTTGTTAATATAGGGAGGGATAAGTAGGGGGTGTTATGATCTTGATTTATTTTACTGGATCACCAGTTTCACGACTCTTAAGGTGTTAATTGATCTTCTTAGTCCCCACATCCGGATATATGGAACATACTTCTGTAGTTATGAGTTCAATACTCTTTACCCAACTATTTATCCTGAGACAATCTAACACATTTATGATGCTCAGGCCACAAAATAGGTACCTTGCTATGGGTTTCCCTGAATTACGAACTTCCCACGTAACTACGCTGAATAGCAACATTATCTATACGTTGTATATCTGCCTAGAAGGTAGACTTTCTACATGCACATTTATATGTATGTATATGCAGCTTTAGTGTACACATTCTGTTAGGTTGAGACCATAGCATCACGGTTTCAACTATAGATGCCACCGATGGGCTAGCCCCAACATCCCAGATTGGATCCGAGCGGCAAATAATCCACTGGTGATCTTCTTATAATCAGTCCTTTTATAAGAGCAGTACTCGACAGACACTTCATTGATTGGGTCCGCTGACTAGAATGAGTAAGCGCTCATCTTGAGATTGGTAGCCCATTATTCACTAACCAAACATGTCACCTTGTAATAGAGGCTCACATAGGAAATCTTTGGCGTATGTTTTTATAAAGCACGCTTTGATATTCCGAGTTAATGGTGGGAAAATGAAGAGTTATCAGGTTCGTAGTGGTGTTTCGAACCTCTTCACCGGGTAAGTAAAAGAGAGGAAAAAACATTTCACACTTCAAGTTGGTAACATATTGCATTTATACCGGGTCCTTCATATGGATATACCAGGGGAAGTGAAAGGTTACTATTCAGAGGCAGGTGTTATACTGAAGGACACTGAACTACCCTTCACACACTGAGGGGCCAGCTCGTACTGGTTTGACTGCAAAGCTTTCAGTCAAGACTACAGACTGAGGTGTTTTATAATATATGAAATTTTCAGATAACGGTTCTGCTAAAAAGCCGAAGACTTAAGTGGCGCACCCGGATTTAAAAGCTGTGCAATAATTTCATAAAACCAGTTGGTGGGGCAACGGAGTTGTTTGCTCTTTAAATTGAGGTCCTATGAATGGAGTAGTCGTGGTTATGTGGATATTGATGTGACTGATAAACGCAACTTTCATCAGCAATAGATTTTGTAATATACCAACATAACAAATTTTTATTACATGTAATATTACAACGGGGCTTGTGCGGGATAGTGATGGCTTTCACGTCATCTCAAAAGATCAATTTTATATCCAAGGATGCACACTGGATTTTGATAAGCTGAAGGTTTTCTAACTGCTGCGCATAGATAAAGCTAGTAATTCAATTTTCACCATCAAACCATTTTCCGCTGGTTTTGTGTTGCCAGTAAAGAAAAAAATGTGAGTTCATCAATAATGGTCAACAACAATTTCTGATCATTGTGATCGTAAACGCGATATCTTCGTATCTCAAATCGGTCAGCATTAAATATATGAGTCAGCATGGTTTCAATACCAGACGCAATATTTTGTGTTGCCAAAATAGCAAGCAATCAGTCACAGGTAGCAACGTTAAACATTCAATCAAGACTACCATTGACCAACGATAATCAAATCATTGATTGTCATAAGCATTTTGGATTTTAATCTTTGAACCAGTCAAAGCACAGGATATATTAATCCCCAACTAACTGCAAAGAATCAGCACAGTGTATTTGTCTATGGGAGTTCATCAGACAAGCCACATTATTAAACATATTAAACAGATATTGAGTTATTTGGTGATTTTATACGAGTTGGTTTTGCTAAAGCCAGAACTCAACCGGGTACCAACTCAGTCGGAAACTTGTTACACAACATTGTCGCGCTAGCTTTTATCTCGCTAAATAGAGCCAGGTGTTACTGTGTGCAATAGCCTCCAGTTGACCCGACTAAAGGCTGGCATATGCATTTACAGAATACAAAGACAGAAAACACGGCTGCATGAACCCAGATCAGTCAGTCATTGAGGATGGTGAGCTAAATTTAGTAACAAATTGAAACTACCTAAAATAAACTGTTCTGTGTGGAAGTGGTTTTCGAGACTTTTTCATATAGTCTATAAATAACTTGCACGAGTCTACGATATATTAAAAAAACTAAGTATAGCACAACAAATGATCACCCAATGAACGATTTCTTTTACAAATTAGTCCGAGTAAGGCTACAAAGATCATAGTGGCAGAAATTGTCGCCCCCCGCCACTTATATTTGTCTCTATTTTTACATGCCAAGTCGTGAGGCAGTGATCACCATGCACAGAACGATTTGCATTATCATTAGAAGTGCGATATAAACCGTTGTCAACTTATCTTTCCTAAAATCATGTATTATATAACCATCACTCATTTCAAACATGCATGTGTGAAGGCGCATTCAATTCAAAGGAAACCTGGGAAACAACCAATGGGCCTAAATACAAGTTATGGTAACTTGGTTCATGCAGTTCTTTGATCCGTAGTTTGGTTTCACACAATGACACATGTAACCATGACATATGTGAGGCATTTATTGATGATATGATGGACACTTCAGCTCAAAATTACCAACGATTCATCAATTGTTTGTCATTATCCAAAAGACTAATATTCTTCAAGTGCCAAACTCTTAATCATTAATCTTTAATGTAATTGTTAACCATAATTTCAGCCAAAAAGACCAGGAATATCAGTCCCAGCGCTGCACCCTAGAACTTGTCATCATTAGGCATAGTTCACAAAAAGAACTCAATTAGAAAAACCTGCTGTATTTCCAAGTTTTGTGATTCGGATATAAATTATTATTATGTATTATGATGAGTTCTCAATTCAACAAACCCTGCTTCATCAGAAAAAGTACAGGAACTTTACGCGGCCTGAACTTACACGGGAACAACAATCTTCAGAAGAGATAGTGGTCTCAGACATTGTTAGGTTTGGAGTGTCCATGAAACACCCTTGTCACATTGATCATAACACACCTGCCTCCTTTCACCTGCAGTTTACACCACACTTACACGCTCAAATTCCAGCAAATATCTTGTTAAATTAAACTGTAATATACTTGTGTTTGATCGACTAATTTTCTATAGAGAAAAAATTGCTCATTATACATATAGCTGAAGGCTATTGCCATTTAATTGATTCAGAATTAGAAATTAGCTATTATCCATCTGTTCATCAACAGAATAACCTGATGACCTCAGCTGCCACCCCTCCCCTCATGGCAAGCAATATAAAACACGTCATACATCGAATACATACATTGGGATACAGGATAACTCCATGTAGATTGTGGAGTTGTCTCCCTTTGCATTGTATGCGTACACAATTAAACACAAAAATCTTCACAAAGACGAAGATAGGGACCATTTCTACACTCCTCAATTGTTTGATACCCCTGGCCACCATGAGATAGCTCATAAAACCTGTCCAAACGTTTGAATTCTGCTGTCAGTCACAATAGAATTTATTTTCAACAGAAATACAGTTCCAACAAGGGGAAACTTAGAAAGTTCGGCCTGCTTTGACATTGAGGAGTAATTTCTTTTTGATCTGAAATTGATCTTCAACATATCGCTACAATAAGAACTCTGGCGAACTCAACACCGATAGCCAATCCTGTGATTGACTGTTGTGTGCCCACTGTGCCTCATGGTTATAGACACAGCACTCCAATACAATGTACAAGGAAGCAATGCGAAAGTACATTGATCGTTGCTCATGTCCTCTATCCAGATTATCACTCCAGGTGAAGTTTCTTTAGTTGGTTTGTGCTACGAGTGAGTAAACTCTCACGATTCAGGCTCCTTATCAGTGACTTGTGAAAAACAAGACCTCATTTCGTTCCGATATCGCACATTCAGTGATGGTTTGACGCGCATATCTTTACCACAAAAGTTTACGTTGGACATTTTTCTTGAATTTTACTAAACATAAGGTAATGAGAGATAGTGTATCAGTCCTTCTTTAGTCAGGTGTTACAGTAGGTATTATCTGCCAGTAAGTAAGTGACACCTGATCTAGTGACTATAGACCCAGGTGAACTAGCTAGTGACTGTGGTTAAATCGCTTACACCAGAGACCAAAATATCTACTCATCATAAGGGTGTGGTGCAGTGTGAAAACCGCTTTTCAAATAGAGGATAATCATATGCTAAATTCAAAAGAATTCGTTTTTTTACTTGTCTATATCCCTCAAGTATACACACTTTAGCGCACATTGGAGTGGACCTACACGTGTTAGTCAAACTGTGACACTGAAGTCACTGCATAATCTCTCAACACTACAATTCACTCAATGCCCTTATGTTATCGACATTCCAAACGAGAGTCTTTTTGTTTTGGATCCATGCTCAGACTAACTTGTAGGCATACTGAATACCAGAGCAGGGCAGGAAGAGAGTTTTTGGGTAGTTTTTGAAGGCAAAGCTACATGTATATTATTGAAGCTATTTGTACCCTAGTGCCTGAGTAGAAAAGTATATTCTGTTAGAAAAGCTTACCATCACTGCATGCAACTGCTGCTATCATCAACAGTAGAATGAATGCTTCTACCATCCTGTCTATCTACAGTGAGAAGAGACAATGGTTATTAATATACCATACAGCGATGGTCAGGCTGAACCAGGTATTGCACCAAGTTCACACAGGGTGCAGTAGGTTGTCTCATTATATGAGGCAATCACCCCATAATAAAACAGGTAGTGTTACATTTCTCTTGTAATTTAAACCGAGTCTCGGTTAAGATCAGAAAATGTTAAAGAGATTGCACGCTTTTGTTTTCGGTTACTCACTTAGGTTCACCGGGACAGTTGGGCCCAAGGAAACGGAAAAAAAAACTCGTATTGTGCCGAGTAAGCAACGGCCCATTCCCACAGTGTCTCATCATTGGGATATAGAGTTCATCGGTGCAAGTCACTGACTCTTTTGGATAAGGTGTCCCATATCATAAGGCTGACTAATCCCCAGATCATGTGATAAGATTAACCTAGAGCGTAATGCAGTGATACCCTACTGCCGGCAATCAACTCGGTACAAAAACAAGCTTTACTCCGAGGAACTGAGTAGATACTAACCCCTACTGAAACCATAAATGGCGGAAAAATGAGTATCTGACCCAGCGGGTCCACCATAACAGGGAAGACATCACTTTTGAAAAGATAAGCACAGTGATTGGCAGTGGTTTATAATAACGACGACTTCTTTTCTTTACGTTGTTTTGCCTAGTGAGGTGTGATTTGTATGGAAGATGGTCTTCATGGTGGATATAAACTGCAATGTTTTCTGGCCCAACTTGTCTCATTGCGAGAACCAAGAAACCAGTTACAAAATGTGAACGTACTGTCATAGATGTGATTTGGTGTACAATACGCTACTTAAGCCCGGGTTCTGCTACAAAAATGACTGATGTGCTGATCAAACCAAGAGTAAAATACCAGTCTATACGATCAGTCACACTATAGTATCATTAATCACATTTAATGTCCACTTTGTCATTGTAAGCTCACCATACAGCTAAAAAGCTTTGATATTGACCGACAATTATGTTTCGGCCTAAATCCTTGGAGTCTATCGGGCTACCAAGGGAATTCTTGTAATGGATATAGAATCTTAACTTCAGAAGTCACTGCATTTATCATGTTACATCTCTCTGAACTTTGAATCGCAATGGCTGATCAGACTTTTTCATGCTTTTGGTGTCGATGACAGAGGATGCAAAAAATATCTTGCAAAGATAAAATTACACATGCAGTAATGTGTGATGCAAGCCAGAAAGGCACTCATAGTATTCACTTGTCTATCTTGCACTTCCTTTTCACTGTCTATGAGAGTTTGATGAAATTGAATAATTATTCTTCCCTCCGAACTATCTGAAAAACTGTTTAGAAGGAGTCCTGATTTGAGAGGCACTGCGGCCAAGTACGCTGGTGCTGAAGGTCCTGAGTTCAAAACACAGCTTATGCTTGGGATTTTTCAATAACTGTCTCTCCCAGCAGTAAATGAATACCTGACTCTCTTCAGAACTGGATAAGGTGGAAGGTGATGCAGAAGAGGAGTGGCGCCCCACCTCAGTCACACTGTTGCCTGGTATAAGTTGACACTTAATGGCAACTTCCCCGGCGTCAATTAGGGCTATGGGACAACCTTCACCATTTTTTTTACTTGATATGAAGAGGAATGGTGGATATTGTGATGTCCTCTCACTGTGTGGGAACGCGAGGTAGAATTTTGCGAAACTTTCAATTGGGGTCATTCTTAAACAAGATTGACTGAATTCAATGACACACATGTGCTACTATGCATCACTGATGTTTTTGTATTGCTTTAATACCGATTTTTCATTATGAATCTTTGGTGAGGAGAGGGAGCCATACTGATTCCTGTATACCCGTACACACTCTAGTGAAGTCCTTGGCTAGCATACCTGTTTACAGGCAGGTTGAGCTAGCAAATTAACAGATGCTTCACGGCTAGTATGTGTACACACTAGAGATCATCCTGAACAAAGAGGATACACTTATCTACCGCTGAAACTAATTGGTGAGAGCTCTTTAGTTCAGCCGCGTGGGCTGCCCCAAATCCTTGTGAGGCCGCCACTAATCTGACTCTTTGTAAACAAGAGCGTACAAGCCGATGCGAGCGTTTTCTTTCAGAAGTCATAAGATCAAACAATGGATTCCACTGTCCAAACATTATATAATACTGGTAAGCTTATCGTGTTAACGACAATAAAAATATGGAAAGAACGGATCATAGCATCGTACAACATTGAATGAAAATATATAAATTCATTCGTTTATCGTAGAGAGTAACTTTATTGTGCTTTAGGTCAATAAACCTTGTTTAAACAATATCATTAACTGAGATTTATGGTCGCCTGTATTGAGTTGAAGCCAAACTGTCATAGTTTCAGGTGTTGTTTGAAGACAGCACAATTTGGCAGAATTAAACATAGGCTTTATTGATGTCTAATATCAGTAAAATTAGTTATACTTATAATGATTCTCAACAATTCAAACATCGAAATGTGGATGGTGCTCACACACACTTTTGAAGTCACGTTGTACACGCCTATGCAGATGTTTGATGGTGTGAGACTAAGAATAGAATGTCAGCTCTTTCGGTGTGCTTACATGTACTCATAAAGAATCGGCTTTGTTATCCCGAGCAAATTTTATTAACATTTCTTATTATTTCATATTTGTAAATGAATTAGGAGACGGCACATGCAGTTGAAATGGAAACATTTTATGACACCGAGTATGTATTTCTATAGATATGACGCCAATTTACCCCCACAATGGGTTTAACACTGGTTTTACCAATTATCAGACCGTACTTCAGTTTAATGCATATCACTTTTTAGATATACTCGTCACCTGTCTACACGCAGACCAAATAATAGTCTTTTTCACCAAGCAAGTTTTCATCCATGTTTATTAGCTATAGATTGGCCTAGTGCAAGCTGTTGTGTAAAACGTGACATACAGCTAGTGAGCTAAACATAGCGTGTAACCTTTGGCAAACTTGTACGAGTACTAAAAAGCACATTCTAACAACACAATTTCTTCTCAACAAGTGGAAGTATTTTTCAACTGAATAATGCTATGAGAAGATTTTGATGACACGCCACAAAATGTTCAAGCTAAGCAAATGAAGTGGTTAGCTACCCACAGCATCTCTAATAACACCCCCCTCCCGCATGCGCATCACAGTGGAATCATCTGCTCAATCCCGTTACTGCTGAAAATGAATTGGTGAGCCTGAAGTCGAATGGATTGACAAGTTCACAATTCTCAGGATGACAATATTCAGCCTGCTTTTACAATACGGGTAAGTTTCACTGATTGATTTCACTAACTTTTACCCCACCAATACCAACACTGTTAGGTAGAGCTCATATAGGTGGGTAAAGTTTGAAAAGGCTCCAATGTGCTCATGCATTAAAAAATATAATTCGAGTAGGAGCACTTTGGATGCAAAAAGTTGGAATTTCTGGTTGGGTCTCAAACCAAAGGTGCCAATATTTCTATAGACCTAGGGGCCTCTTTAAAATAATGATCTTATGGCAGCCAGCCAATGGTACCACCAGGTATGATTGGGAGGCCAGCTTTGGATATGCTAAGATATTTCTAGCCTTGGGGACTATGTAAACACAAACTGTAACCGATCTCGTGTGTTTGCTCAGGGGCATTAGCCGTTTATCCCAGAGAGGAAAGCGGGCCACTTTGCACTAATCAGTTCACCGTCGCAGCCCAGGCACCAATGACCTACAAATCAACTATACCTCTACCAACTACTGATAATCTAAACTGTCTAACTTTCTTAAGTGAAAGTGTCCCTTGATTCCGGTTTAAAAAACTTTGGTTTCATCTTACTGCGGTGTACGGGAACCATAATAAATTTTATTGAGTAGTGTTGGACACTAATAATAAATGGAAAATACCATTTATGAGCTAGTTATGCTGTCTTGCATGTGCTGGATGAAATTAATAGTATATGCGTGAGAAAAAATCGAACGAACGCCTAAGTCCAGCACAAAAAGACAGCCGTGGATCTGGAAACTAGCCTGGGCAGCTTGTGAAAACAAGAACAGAAAGCAAAAAGCCGCGTACGGAGTGCTGGTCGAAAGCCAACAGAAACAGACAGTTAGCATTGTATGGTATAGAGGATAGTTTTGATTTATTCCCCGGGGATTCATTTGAAAGAAATTTTCGAGAGGAAGGCTTGCATTATTAACAAATCCCAATGCTCAGAGGCCTGGCGCTGCTGAACAAATGCCCCCAAGTGCAACAGTGATCGGCAAGAACTAGATGATCAAGATGATTCAGGGAAGCGCATATGTCCCTGTTTAGATGGCTATATGCTTAAGCTTTAAAACAATGCGCCCCC